>JAESGM010000095.1_pt1 | contig 252820 bp, 230 predicted proteins | sample 9269721 | NCBI WGS metagenome assembly JAESGM01 (sample SAMN15720920, study PRJNA650825) | algae metagenome | isolation source: Komarekiella atlantica HA4396-MV6 and co-occurring heterotrophs from... | place: USA: Theobald House, Kauai, HI | collected 2009-07-29
ATCGGCAGGCTCAAGAACTGGAAGCGCATCGCGACCCGATATGACCGGCTCGCCGTCAACTTCATGGCCGCTATCGCCCTCGTTGCTCTTGCTACGCAGTGGCTTAGATGAGTCCCCTACCTAGGGCGGCCCCGTCGGTTTGCAAAAGCCGGCGGGGTTCTTTTTGCGACTTTTGTGCTTGCTCGTCCGTAGGGCGTCACCGACCGATATCGGAACCATGAAGTGCGTCATTCCTGATATAGATGACCGTACCTTCATGATGGTGTGCCCAGGCCAGACAATGCCGTAGAGCCTCAGATAAAGAGCCGCAGATCATGTGGCGCAAGGGGCGATTGTCCAGACAGCCGGTTACCGACACGCGCTCACCATCCGGCACGATCAAGAGGTAGTGACGTGCTCCCCGTTTTCCGGCCGGTCATAAGTTAGGTCCGGCTACGTTTTGGTCCTCAAGGGACCGGCTTGCGAACAGCGACGGTGGGATGCCGCCGAGGCTCGAATGGGGCCTGACGGTGTTGTAGTCGATCCGCCAGGCTTCGATGATCCTTCTGGCCTCGGAGAGCGAGGCGAAGGCGTGCTCGTTGAGGCATTCATCGCGCAGCCTGCCGTTGAAGCTCTCGATGAAGGCTTGTCTCGCACCGGCTTGCCGGGGGCGATGTAGTGCCACTCGATGCCAGTATCCTCAGTGAAGCGCAGGATCGCCCGGCTGACCAGTTCGGTCCCGTTGTCGCTCATGATCATGCAGGGTTTGCCTCGCCGGGCGATGATCGCGCCCAACTCGCGCACGACCCGCTGGCCGGAGAGCGAGGTATCGACGACGGTGGCGAGGCACTCGCGTGTGAAGTCGTCGACGACAGCCAGTACGCGGAAGCGCCGGCCGTCGTTCAAGGCGTCGGAGACGAAGTCGAGGCTCCAGCGCTGGTTTGGCTCCTGCGGGATCGCCATCGGCGCCCGGGTGCCGAGCGCGCGCTTGCGGCCCCCACGACGGCGAACCATCAGCCGCTCTTCCCGATACAGCCTATAGATCTTCTTGAGGTTCATCCGCATGCCTTCCCGCCCGAGCATGATCGCCAGCCGCCGGTAGCCGAACCGGCGACGCTCGTTCGCCAGCTCCCGCAGGCGCGCCCGGACGCTCCCATCGCCGCCGCCCTTGCGCTCGTATTGGAAGCTCGATCGATCCACCCCGATCAGCCTGCAGGCGCGGCGCTCGGAGTAGCCGTGATCCGCGATCACCCGCTCCACCGTCGCAAACCGCGCTGCAGGCGAACTTAGTTTTTTCCCAGCAGATCCTTGAGCACGGCGTTGTCGAGCATCTGCTCGGCGAGAAGCTTCTTCAGACGCCGGTTCTCGTCCTCGAGCGAACGTAGCTTCGCCACGTCGGAGGTCGTCATGCCGCCGTATCGAGCTTTCCAGTTGTAAAGCGTCGCGTCGCTGATCCCGTGCTTCCGGCAGAGGTCCTGGGTCTTCATCCCAGCCTCGTGCTCCTTCAGCACCCCGATGATCTGTTCCTCGCTGAAACGGCTGCGCCGCATGGTCCATCTCCTTGGCGATGGACCCAACTTACCGATGGCAGGAATTCAGGGGAGCACGTCAGTAGCGATCCCGGTGCGGCAAAGGGTCGGCCACTCCGATTCTAAGGATGCTGGCCATAGCAATCATCCGGCTCAGTCGAACGTCTGGTGAATAACTCAAACATCGTTGATATTCTACATCTGAAGGCGTGTTTTGCGCCTGCGGCTGGTGCTATACGCAAGGCCGCTACAACCCTCTGCGATACGTGCTCATAGAAGCAAGCCCATGAACTACATACGTTCCGCTATTGATCGCCATATCGGCCAGCGGCTTCGCGAACAGCGCCTGTCCCATGGCCTTAGCGAGTCTGATCTCGCCGACCGGCTCGCCATCACGACGACGCAATTGCAATTGTTCGAGTATGGCCTGAAGCGGATCCCGCCACACCATCTGATCCGCACGGCAGAAATCTTTGGCGTATCGATTGGTACGTTCATTGAGGATGCGCCGATGCAGGGGCTGGGGACGTTGAGGAACGCGGTCCATATGCCGAGATCTTGCGCGTCCTTGCGTACTAGAAGCCTACCCTTTGATGCGTGAATCCTGGCGTTAAAGACAGCGACAGAGCGGCGAAACGCCATTGATGACTTGCGCAACGCAACCAGTCAGACTGCAACGTTGCGAGCGGGGCGCCAGATAATAGGCTATGGAGATCGATCGATTAAGCTGGCTTTTACCCGGCCATAGGAGGCTCTGACGACCCAGCAGCAGGCGCTCGTCATCGTGACCATCCTGCTTGTTGTAACATTTTTTTCGGTCTGGCACGCGTTCGCAGCAATGATGGCTGCCATCTACAGGTAGTACCGCCGCGCGCCAACGAGGCCGATTTCGGCTCTAGCTCCGTCGACAAGCCGCTTCCGTAGCCGATGAACGGGCAGTGCCGTCACGGCTCATTCGATGGCCGCCAATATCATCGGCCGGCCGGGCTCGAAGGCATAGCGCGCCGCGAGCGTGCGCGGGGCTTCCCCAAGACAGGTCACGACATCGAAACCCGGCGGGAGACGCTTCTGGACGGCGGCGACTGCCTCAGTAACGTCACCCGCCTGGACAGCATTCAACAAGATGCCTCCCGGTCCATCTTGATCTGACGCAGCGGAACGAACGGCAACGAGATGGACAGGCATGGGCGACCTCACGATGAACAAGGTCGTCACAATTGCGCCAATAAGTTTGAGATGCCGTTAAGCGTCTTCGCGCCCGCTCCAACGAAAGAGCCGCCGTTTCCAGGTGGAGACGGCGGCCAAGTTGACTGCGAACGCGAAAGCACATCGCGCGCGCAGGTCATCGTGGCAAAAACCGCCGTTGGGTTCAAGAAATGCGAAGGCCGCCGCGACCGGGGGGCAGTGCGGCGGCCGGGCGACGATCCGGCGGTGTGCAACCCGGATGAGCCGCCATCACCAAGTTGGCCGGATGTGGCGACAGGGTCAACTGCCCACGAGACCGCGCGGCTCTGAGGGCGAGCGGCACCTTAGCGGTGACGGATCATGACGTCAGCTTCCTGATGGAGCGGGAACGGATGTCGCCGGCAATGAGTGTCGCCACGACCATCCCGACTTCATTTCCGCTTCTGCGGCAGTTGCTGTATTCATGATCGGCGATTGCCGCACAGGCCTCGCGCTCAGCCGCGAGGGCAACCACAGCGCCTTGATCCTCGCCTTTCTGTCGGCCTCGCCGCGCACCGTCAATCCCGTCATTGCCCAAGAAAGGTCCCACATCATCAAGCCACGGCGATGGCTATCGTGCAGCGCCTCGTCCCGGTCGTTCTCCATCTGCAGGATACGAAATTGCAGCACGGTCGTTTAATCCGCCATTCCCGGCGGCTGCGGCAGCTGGCGCCAGTGCGTGGCGCGTATGGCACTGTTCGTTGACCGTCCATCAGCGTCAATGTACGCCAGCCAATTGTCAGGGGTCGTACGAGGGAAAGCGACGCCAATACGGACGCCGGTCGCGCTATCCCACGTCATAAATCGCTGCCCGTCGCGGGGTGCTGTTTCGATCGGCTGCCAGCCATCAGGAGCATTCGTCATAACAGCATGATCACTTTTTCGAACAGTATTCACTTGAATCTACAAGTCGTGCAACTAGGCTTCTGGGCCTTGACGCAGTCAGTGCTTGTACCGTCAGCTGCATGCTTGCCATCGGCACAGGCGCAGGTCGACAATTAAAGGGCTTACCCTACAGCCGGAACAACCTTCCGTCAGATTGAACTATGCAAGGACACCCGAGCTCTCCAATCTTTAGACTCTGGATCAGTGAGATCCAAACTGCCGGAATCCTATCTGGCCACCGCATCCTGTTGAATGCTCCCAGACACGCGTCCAACGCTCTTCGTTCGATTGACCCGTCGGCGGCCATTGATCAGGAAGCAATCAACACCGTCGTCGCATGCCGACATCTCGCCGATGCTCTGGCAGATCATTTGGCGCAGGACCAGGTCGAGCGCATTGCCAAGTGCCGAAAGGCAGCCATCGTGGCGATCAGCAGGCTTGAAGCGCTTGTCGAGGCCGAACCTGTTAGACCGTACAAAGAGATACTGGAACCGGATTGAGCCATCAGAATTTCTGGAATGTTGCTCAGAGCCTACCGAATATCGCTTACGACAGAGGAATGACCTATGGTTCCCGACGATGTAGCGGACGCCCTTCATAGGCTTGCTGAAACGATAGCTGACTTAAGGGATGCTGCCGCTCTCGCGGCGGTGGGACAGTTCGCAGCTGAGACTTTCATAGTTTTGATCGGTCGAGGTGCACTCTCTCGCGAAGACGTCATGCTGATTTGCAATCGGCTTGATCAAGCTGCAGCAAATTTCGCGAGGTCGGAAGCTACGGCCACGGCTGACGCAACTGCCAATATTAGCCTATCCCTCCGTAACGCTTTCGAAGGGCGCCTCAAAACGCTCCCGCATTAGCTCCTGACAGCTGTCGGTCACTATCGTGCTGGTCACACAACAGGGCAGCGCTCAAGAAGCAGACCTCCCAATATGGCGCTGCTGGCGCAATATGCACTTCCTTAACGTGATCCAGTTAAGTGTAGCGTTCCGATGCAACAGCTTATGCAAGGCGTGCGGCCGAGTGTGCGGCTTCTCCATATGCGAGAGTGCCCAGCCACCGACACCGTGCGTGCCCTCGATGACGAAGCACAGTTGAGTTATCTGCCGATTTCTCGACTCGAGCGGCAGCCGCCACAGACGGCTGAGATCGTCGTTGCCGATATGCAAGGGATCGATGAGGAGGGCTTTGCTAGATTCAACGATTGGCGCTTCTCGCCCAGGGGTCTCGTGGCCCCGCTGATCCTGATCGTCGACGACGACTCCCGCAAGCGAGTGCTCCGGCGCGGATTGAACGAGGGAGCGAACCTCCTCAAGCGGCCGCTCGAGAAAACGACGCTGAAGCCCCTGATCGTCCAGCTGCACACGGCCAACCTCGCGCGTGCGAGAAAGATTCAGCCAGACGCCCGTGACTCTCACTATGCGGCCTTTCCGGAACAGGCGGAGGGATTGAAGGCCGGCAACGCGGTGCTGGACGACATCTTCAACGCCTGGAGCGCGAATGAGGCTTTCGACGCTGACAGCATCGCCGAGCGAAGTGCCGCCATCATCGAATGCGTTGGCCAGACAGGGCTTTCGGACTGGGTCACCGCCGTCCGGCAACACCACGATTCAACCTACCAGCATTGTCTCCTGGTCACGGGCACGCTGCTCTCGATCGGCCATCACCTAAAAATGCGCCGCTCCGACCTTGGTCGCCTCGCGGTGGGTGGACTCCTTCATGATATTGGCAAGGCCGACATCCCGCTCGATATCCTAGACAAGCCATCGAGGCTTTCCGAGCATGAGCTCATCGTAATGCGATCCCACCCGCTGGCCGGCGTGGAGCGCCTGGCAGGCAAGAGGGGTGCGACGCCTGAGATCATCATGCTTGTCCGGGACCATCATGAGTTCCTCGATGGATCGGGCTATCCCAACAGGCTCAAGGGCGATGAGATCAGCGACTTTGTGCGCCTGCTCACAATCGCCGACATCTACTCGGCGTTGATGGAGCGGCGGGCATACAAGCCACCGATGCGCGCGGATGATGCGATCGGTCTCATGGCGTCGATGCGCGAGCAGATCGATCAAGCTCTTTTGGCTGCGACCGTTCCCGTGTTGCGGGACGTCCGAACATGACGATCACTCGGTAAGAAGAAAGCTCTCTGGACATCGTCCGCCGGCAGCAGTGTCAGCTCGTCGGCGCCCATGAGGCGCTGCAATTCGAAGATGATTACGAAGGCCCCGCCGCGTCGGCCGATGGCCGCGATATAGCTGGATCGCCAACGCCCGCCGACTTCCGGGGCGGCCGTGGTCTGGCCCTCGTCGAGGCTGGCGACCTCGAACACACGGTCGGCGACGAAGCCGACGCCCTGGACCCGACCGTTCACGGGGATGTCGAGGATGATGATCCGCGTCGCTTGCGTGGGCTCGGCTTTGGGAAGGCCGAGCTTGGTGCGCAGATCAACCACGGGCTAACCGGCGCCGCGCACGGCGAACATGCCCAGCAGGAAGTCCGGCGCATGCGGCAGCTTCGCGATCGGCCGCATGTCGAGGATCTCGCGCACCTGACGGATGTCGATGCCGAAAAGCTCAGCGTCGATCCCGAGGGTAAGGAATTGCGGAACGTCGAGCATACGTGTCTTCAGCCACGGCGGCGAAAGGCGGAATCCTGCTTGTCGCCGGCATTGTGGATGTCGAAGGCGAAGCCGCCTTTCGGAACCGGATGCTTGAGCACTGACTGCTGCTGGGTGGCTGCCATCGCTTTCCCTTGGTTGCGAAGGGCGGTCACAGCTTTGTCGATCGCGACGTTCTGATCACCAGTCGCGGCGGGAGCCTCGTCGAGGCGGAAGAAGGCGATCGCCTGCTGCAGCCGCTCCGCCTCGCCCGAGAGCCGCTCCGAGGCGGTCGAGACCTCCTCGGACGCCGAGGCATTCTGCTGGGTGACCTTGTCGAGCTGCTGGATCGCCTGGTTGATCTGGGTGGCGCCCACATCCTGCTCGCGGCAGGCCGCGGTGATCTCTTCGACAAGCTCCGCCGTCTTGCGAATGTCGGGGACGAGGCGAGCGAGCATCTGCGCCGCTTCCGCCGCGGTCCTTAAGGTCTCGCCTGACAGAGCGTTGATTTCGGTTGCGGCGGCTTGCGAGCGCTCGGCGAGCTTCCTTACCTCGGATGCCACCACCGCAAAACCACGGCCGTGCTCGCCGGCCCTCGCCGCCTCCACCGCAGCGTTCAAGGCGAGGAGGTCGGTCTGGCGTGCGATCTCCTGCACGATGTTGATCTTTGCCGCGATCACCTGCATCGCCTCCACCGCCTTGCCCACCGCCTGTCCCGAGGCTTCCGCGTCCTTCGCCGACTGCGCCGCCATTTGTTCAGTGGTCGCAGCATTCTCGGCTGTCTGCCGGATGTTCGCTGCTATCTCTTCCATCGAGGCCGACGCCTCCTCGCTGGAAGCAGCCTGCTCGGTCGAGCCCTGCGACAGCTGTTCTGCGCTTGCGGATAGCTCCTGGCTGCTAGAGGCGACGCTCGTCGCGACGCCGGAGACGTTACCGACAACCTCGCGGAGCTTCTCTGCCATCGCGTTGAGCGAGTCGATGAGCTGGTTGATTTCGTCATTGCCCTTCGCGTTGGCTTGGGCATTCAGGTCACCCGTGGCCACCTGCTCAGCGAACGTGACAGCAGCGTTGAGTTTGCGGCGGATGCTGAAGGCGACGAAGGTCACGACAGCGATGCCGAGTGCGGTGATGCCGATGCCGAAGGCTATGATCAAGGCTTTGAGCGAACCGAACAGCGTGGCGGCCTCTTCGCGGACGCCTTGCGCCGCGACGAGTTGGTAGCTCATCAGTTTGCTGATGACCTCGGTCGTCGGTTCGACGGCAGGATAAAGTTGTGTCTGCACGAAGGCGTCGAGTGCTGGCGTATCCTCGTTCGCGAGGATTGTGCGGAGCTCGGACACCTTTGCGTCGGTCAGCGCCTTGCTGTTCTTGACCCTGGCGACCAAACGTTCTTCCTCAGGGGTCAACTTGGTAGCGAGATAAGCGCTCCATTGCTTATCGATGGCTGCCAGAGCCTGCGCCACACCGTTCCGGGCGCTTGCCCAATCAACGGCACCGGAGCGCACCTTGTGGCTTGTGTCGACGATGTTGACTGCGTAAGCGTCTGAGACGATCGAGAGCTGCTTGAGGGGGACTGTCCGATCCTCATAGATCGTGGTCACCTTGTCGCTCATTTGCCACATCCCGTAATAGCCGAGGCCGCCGATTGAGCCTGCAATTGTCAGGCTCGTTGCGAACTGGATCACTGTTAGCCGGGCCGCGATCCCCCTTGTCCTGAAGCCGCTTGCGGCACAATCGTGACCTGACATTTGTAATCCCGTGAGCGCTTTATTGCCTCACTACATAGAGAAATCAGGCTATAACGACCCCTTACCAACCCCAGCCCTTGACGCTGCGGTAGGTTCCATCAACCGTAAGATTACCGTCCGCTATGCTTTACAGTTTCCTAATGTCGGACTTGCCGAGAGGCGCGCGATTGAAACCGCGGTAGACCGCGGCATGGCAAAGGAGCCCCAAGGCTCGGAACTGGCGCGGATCTACTACTTCAACGGGACCTTCGCCTATCTGATCACGCCTGCAGCCTGCCGCACGCTGCTCCCGGCTCTGCTCCCCATGAAGGGGCACATCGATCATGCAATCAGCACTGTCCTGATCGAGCGCAGACACGATCTGGAGGCCCACCACACCGAGCCGCCCGTCTTTGAGCCCGACTGGTCGCTTCGCAGCGACTGCTATGTCCCGCTGGAAGGCGTCACGCAGGCGGACCGCGCACTGGGCATCGTGTTGCACGCAAAGCGGCAGATCCTGATCGACGAGGGCCGCCCCCTGCTGCCGGCGTTTGACGCAACGGCCGTCAACTGATTGCACGTCGCGCTTGACCAACAGGGATACTCAGGAGTTGGAGCCTGCGGGAAACTCGGTGCGTTCGAGTTCGACTACATGGCGAGCAGGCGCAACGGGTCTGGTCGCAAGCCGCCGCCGCGCGCTGACAAGCTGAAGCCGGAATATTGCGCTGCAATCGACGCGATTGACGCGAAAGGCTCGCTCATCATTGGCGGCAAATCGATGGGCGGCCGGGTCGCCAGCATGGTCGCCGATGATCTCTTCTGTTCTGGCCGCATTCGGGGCCTGCTCTGCCTCGGCTAGGCGTAGCCCTGCGTCCTCTGCGTCAAAATCCGCTACGGGCCCCGATCTCGATTTCGCTTGGCCACCCCTTAGCTGCCATTGCTGCTCCATCGACCGAGCAGCGCCCAAAGGCAGCCGGTAAATGCAGTTTCCGAAATTGCATATACCGGCTGTCTCCCCAATCGACCGCGCAGGTGTCTCGATGTCCACGACCAGCCCAACCCATGACGTCGGAGCTGCCCCCTCAGCGGGGATTGTAGCGAAAGCAGAAGAATAGCCGGACCTGGCCGGAATCAGCCGTTCGACAATCTCACACCGCATGACCGCTTCGGTCACCTGGCAGGTTTGTTCGGCGGCTAGTTGTTCTCCAGCGTTGGAGCCGTTCTGTCCGTCGTGGTATCTGACGGACCTGGCTCGCCAAAGGCTCAGCCCCAAGGCCCGGTTCTAGGATACGCCTTGTAGATACCCTTTGCCCCTGGACAGTGGCCAACTTTGCACCGTTCTTCGCTCAACAGAAAGAGCCCCACCATGGATGAAGATCACGCCAACATGGAGATCCGCAAGTTTCTGAAAGAAGTGGGCGTCGCGTCCCAGCGCGAGATCGAGCGCGTCCTCCGTGAAGGGCAGCCGCGCCAGACCTTGAAACTCCGAATGGTACTGACAGCCGAAGGAACAGACCTCCAGCATGTCATCGAGCGCACTATCGAAACTGGCAGTGACGCGAAAGCCGACTAAGCTCTGCCGATCGGATCGACAAGCGCCGTCACCGCGTCACCGCCTGACGGCTCGTTGCCCCTCCTAAAGATGCATATGAATGCATTGGGCTGCATATTCTCCATATTGATTAGGAATTGCCCGAAATTCCTTTTCTCTGCTGAATTTCGGCCCTAGATCGCGCGCCCAGCAGCCAGGCTTGTATCGATCCCAACATAGCCTGGGTGGGACCGCTTCTCAGGAGACCCAGCCATGCAACTTCATCATCGTCTCTTTCTTGGATTTGGGCTTGCGCTCGCCGTCGCTGTTTCAGCGCAGGCGCAGACAGCACAGCCGACCTCGCCAGCAGCCAGCGCACCGCAGGCTGACGGTCGCTTCATCATAGTCTCGTCGACCACATCGACAACCGACTCCGGCCTGTTCAATCATTTGCTGCCGCTCTTCCGGACGAAGACCGGCATCGAGGTGCGCGTGGTCAGCCAGGGCACCGGCCAGGCGCTCGACACCGGTCGCCGCGGCGACGCTGATGTCGTCTTCGTCCATGCGAAGGCGCAGGAAGAAAAGTTCGTCGCGGATGGCTTTGGCGTCGAGCGCAAGCCCGTCATGTACAACGATTTCGTGCTTGTAGGGCCGAAGTCTGATCCGGCGGGCATCAAGGGGGGCAAGGATGTCGCCGCTGCCTTGAAGGCTCTTCAGGCAAAGACGGCCCTCTTCATCTCACGTGGCGACAAGTCCGGGACGCACGCCGCCGAACTTACCCTCTGGAAGGCCGCTGACATTGATATCGAGAAGACGAAAGGTCCGTGGTATCGCGAGATCAGTCAGGGAATGGGCGCGGCGCTCAACATGGCCGCGGCGCAGAACGGATATGTCCTCTCCGACCGCGCGACTTGGCTCAACTTCGGCAATCGGGGGGATCTTGAGATCCTGGTCGAGGGCGATCGCCGGCTCTTCAACCAGTACGGCGTCATTCTCGTGAACCCGGCCAAGCATGGGCATGTGAAGAAGGCTGAAGGCCAGACTTTCATCAACTGGCTCCTTTCTCCCCAAGGCCAGAAGGCAATCGCCGACTACAAGATCAACGGCGAGCAGCTGTTCTTCTCCAACGCCGCGCAGCCGGGGGCCTGAGATGCTGCGACGCGATGTTCTTGCGGGTCTTGCAGCCATGACACTTGTGTCGACGGCCTTCGCCCAGACCGCGCCATCCGCTGATCTCAAGCCAACGGCGGTCTGGGGCAGCGGAGTGAACCAGCTGCGGATCGCCACAGGAAGTCCTGGCGAGCTTGGCCTTCTCGAGGCCATCTCGACCGATTTTGCGCGCGGTCACGATGCGACCGTGCTCTGGTTCAGGGCGGGCTCGGGGCAGGCCATGAACCTGCTCAAGGAGCGCAAGGTGGATATGGTGCTCGCCCACGCTCCTCCGGCCGAACGCCGCGCCGTCGCCGACGGCTGGGCCACCGGCCGCCAGCTGATCGGCTCCAACGAGTTCTGGATCGTCGGTCCCGCCAGCGATCCTGCAAAGATCGCAGAAGCCAAGGATGCGGTCGACGCATTCCGGCGGATCGAAGCGCTGAAGGCGAAGAAGGTCACGCGCGCCGACAATTCCGGAACCCACCAGAAGGAGATGGAGATCTGGCGTCTCGCCGGCATCGAGCCCAAGGGCGACTGGCTGATCGCCACGCGCGACTTCATGACGGCGAGCCTCAAGCGTGCGGACGCTGAGCAGGCCTATTTCCTGACCGACTCGTCCACATTTGTTGCGAAACGGGCCGGCCTCCCGAACCTCAAGGTACTCTACCGCGGCGGGCAGCTGCTGATGAACCCTTACCATACCCTCTGGCTGACCGACCCGACGCCCGGCACGCCGATGGCGCAGCGTTTCGCCATGCATCTAATGTCGGATGACATGCAGAGACTGCTGCGGGCCTATGGCAAGGACCGCCATGGAGAAGCCATGTACAACGACGCCAAGGCTTCGCGAGAGCGCTGGCCGGCTGACCAATAGAGGCGAAGCGATATGAGCCGCGACGCGACGAGACCGGGTGAAGTCGAGGCGCCGCCGCCCATGCGGGCCGATGCGCGCCTCGTCTTCATCGGCCTGATCCGCACGCCCTTTGCAAACCGAGACCAGTGCCCGCGTCAGGGCAAGGCGGATGGCCCCATTTGCCGGATCGAGATCCGCGATCCCTGGAAGCCGGCGCAAAAGGGCCTGGAACGCTACGGGCGCGCCGAGGTGCTCTACTGGATGCACCAGGCGCGGCGCGACCTCGTTTTGCAGAGCCCGAAGTCCAACGGCCAGACATCGGGCGCCTTCGCGCTGCGTTCGCCGGTGCGGCCCAACCCGATCGCGAGCTCGCTCTGCGAGATCGTGGCGGTGGAAGAAGGGACCGTCCTCGTCCGCGGCCTCGATTGCGTCGACGGGACGCCCCTGCTGGACCTGAAGCCGGACCGTTGCGCCTACACGCCCCTGGCGCCGCCCAACCCAGGTGAAGTGCGGGCGCCGACGGCATGAGAGTCGACCGGCGCATCTTCAGCGGCGGAATCCTCGCCGCAGTCTCCGCCCCGCATGTCGCGCGGGCGCAATCGCTCACCGACTCCGCCGGCCGATCCATCGCAGTTCGCGCCAAGGTCGAGCGCGTCTTTCCGGCCGGGCCACCGGCTGCGATCACGCATTACACGCTGCAGCCGCGCACGCTGCTCGGATGGTCGCGCGCGAACCGGGCGGAGGAGATTGCTCTGCTCGACCCGGAGGTCGGCGCGCGACCCGAGCTCGGCCGGCTGACCGGACGGGGCAATACGACGAACCTCGAGGTGCTGCTGCGGCTGAAGCCCGACGTCATCATCGACATCGGTTCGACCAACCGGACATTCGCCGAAACGGCGGACCGCGTGCAGTCCCAGACGGGCATTCCCTATGCGCTGCTGGATGGGCGCTTTGCTGCTATCCCCTCGAGCTACCGGCTGCATGGCCGGCTGGTCGGTGACGAGGCGCGCGGAGAGGAATTGGCCCGGTTCTGCGACGAGGTCATGCGGACCTGCCGGTCGCGCGTTGAGACCGTGCCGGACGACAAGCGTCCCCGGGTCTATTACGCCCGCGGTCCGCGCGGGCTCGAGACCGGCCTCGGCGGCTCCATCAACGTCGAGACGATCGAGTTTATGGGCGCGCGAAATGTGGCTGGTGATACGCGCGGCGGTCTCGCCAACGTTTCTCTTGAGCAGGTGCTTGCCTGGGACCCAGAGATGATCATCACGATCGACCAGGACTTCGCAGCGAACGTGCGTCACGATCAGTCATGGGCTGGCGTACGGGCAGTGCGCGAAGGTCGCGTGCATCTCTCGCCCAAGATGCCGTTCGGCTGGGTGGATTTTCCGCCCTCCGTCAACCGGATGCCGGGCCTGGTGTGGCTCGGAAAGCTGCTTTACCCTTCACTCTTCCCTGAAGATCTCACGGTGCTGACGCGGGACTTCTACGGGCGCTTCTATCACCGGACGCCCACCGAGGCACAGATCGCCGCCGTTCTGGCGGGCCGCGGTTGATGACAGCTGGCAGGATGGTCGCGTGAACGGCCGCTTCGGAGCGTCGGGCGGACTGGCGATTGGCCTCGTACTCGTCATCTCGGGCATCGCCGCGGCCTTCTCCGTCGGGCGCTTTCCCGTCGGCCTTCTGGACCTCGTCTCGGCGCTCTCCGCAAGACTGACAGGCCAGCCCTCCGGCCTCTCGCCTGCGGCGGAGGCGGTCATCTTCAACATCCGGGGCCCGCGCGTGCTGGCGGCGCTGCTCTGTGGGGCAGCGCTCGCAGTCGCCGGGGTCGCCTTTCAGGGGCTATTCCGCAATCCTCTTGTCTCGCCCGACATCCTCGGAGCCTCCTCCGGCGCGGCGCTCGGCGCGGTCACGGGCATCTATTTCTCGCTGGGCGTGCTCGGCATCCAGGGCCTCGCCTTCGGTGGCGGGCTGGTCGCCGTGGCGATCGTCTACCTGCTTGGATCGTCGATCCGCTCCGGTGACGTCACACTCGTGCTCGTGCTGACAGGCGTCGTGGTCGGCTCGCTGCTGGGTGCGGGAGTCGGCCTGATTAAGTATTTGGCTGACCCCTACAACCAGCTCCCGGCCATGACCTTTTGGCTGCTCGGCAGCCTCGCCGGCACGGATCGAAACGACTTGCTGTCGCTGTTAGGGCCGATCGCGGCCGGGACGGCGGGGCTCCTACTGCTGCGCTGGCGCATGAATGCGATGTCGCTGCCGGAGGAGGAGGCACGGGCGCTCGGTCTCGCCACCGGCCCGATCAGGCTCGCCATCGTGGCAGCGGCGACGCTGGTCACCTCGGCCAGCGTCGCGGCGGCCGGCGTCATCGGCTGGGTCGGGCTGATCGTGCCGCACATGGCGCGCTTCCTCGTGGGGCCCGAGTTTGGACGGCTGATCCCGACGGCGGCGCTGCTGGGCGGCGGCTACCTGCTGCTGATCGACACGCTAGCGCGGGGCGCCGCGCAGGTGGAGATCCCGCTCGGCATCCTCACCGCTGTCATCGGCACGCCCGCTTTCATCTGGCTGCTCGTCTCGGCCCGGAAGGGCTGGTCCTGATGCTGGCGGCGGAGTCGCTCAGCTACGGGTATCCCGGCCGGACCATCGGTCGGGACGTCGATCTCGCGATCCGGCCGGGCGAGGCGGTTGCCCTGCTCGGTCCGAATGGTGGGGGCAAGACGACGCTCCTGAAGACAATGCTGAATCTGCTGCCGCCGCACGGCGGAAGGGTGACGCTCGACGGGCGGCCTCTCACGGACTTCACCTTGGCGGAGCGGGCGCGTAGCCTTGGGTATGTGCCACAGGCGCATGCAGGGACTTTCGCCTTCACCGCCAGCGATGTGGTCCTCATGGGGCGCACGGCGCATCAGGGCCTGTTCGCAAGCCCCTCACGCGCTGACAAGGCGATCGCTGCGGCGCAACTGGAGGCGCTCGGCATCATCCATCTGTCGGAACGGCCCTACACGATGATCTCGGGCGGAGAACGGCAACTCGTGTTGATTGCCCGGGCGCTGGCGCAGGAGCCGCGCTGCGTCATCCTCGACGAGCCGACGGCCAGCCTGGATTTCGGCAACCAGGGTCACGTCATGCGCCAGATCCGGATGATGACGGAGCGCGGGCTGGGCGTGCTCTTCACCACCCACGATCCGAATCAGGCGATGCGCCATGCGGACCGCGTGGCGCTGTTGAGCAAGGGAAAGATCATCGCGCTCGGCCGTCCGACTGACGTCCTCACCGTGGAAGCGATCGAGGCGCTGTACGGTTCCGGTGTCGAGCGCGTCGGCGCTGGCGCAGAGGCGATGTTTCGCCCCCGTTAGCGACCGAGTACGTCGGCTAATGCATCGCGTTGTCTGGTCTGTGTAGCGCGACAATCTGGATGGGAAGCGTTCTCACCTTGATTGTCGCGGCGCAGGCGCCCCTTAGCGGCGGTTGTTCGTCTCTCTGCTCGGCTGCCGGCACTGAGGCTTTGGCCATCGCCGCTGTGGGTTCGGTCTGGAAGCTATGGCAATCAGTGGACCGGCGATCCGACTGCAGTGATCCTGGCTACGGGCTGCCGCTTCGATACCGTTATGGCGAAAGCGGACCAGGCCACGCCAAGGTATCGAAACGATCAATTCGAAACCTCAGGAGGGTTCGATGCGGCGCAGCTTCGTTATCGCCATGCTCGTTGCGTCATCCCTCGCCTCAGCCGATCCGGCCTTGGCCCAGCTTTGTCAGCAGAAACTGGCGGAGAGCGCCTTGATCGGAGTGCGGCTGAATGACGTCAACAGCGCTGAGCGCGTTCTCGGCCGCAGCGCCAGGGCGGCCAACGTGCCCGATGAGGACATGGACCGCTACTTTTCGGCGGACGGCCGCCAGGAAGTCCGGTTCATCTATCACGACGGCAACGGATCGGGCGAATACCAGAGCATCGAGGTGCTTCCTGCGACCGAAAAGGCATCACAAGCGCCGCGGCTTGCAACCAGCCGGATCACGACCGAGCGCGGCGTCCGTCTGGGCATGATGCGCGAAGATCTCGTCAGGCTGCTAGGCCCTTGCCATCGGGTCGAGCGGCAATGGGGGACAGGACGCGGATCGCCTACCGCATCGATGATCCTGGCCATGCCCTCGTGCGCCGGGTCGGCCTGCCCGTCTTATTATGCACACTATGACTTCAAGGATGGACGGCTTGTGCAGTTCGAGTTCGGCTTCGAAGCGCCATGATGGAGACGAGGCTCTCTGTCGCTGCCGCTTCCGCGTGACCTGCACGGGCGACTAGCGCCGTCATAGGCCAGGACAGCCGATCGCTGCAACTCCTTCCCGCCCCGCCAGCGAGTCGACGCCTGTTCCGAACCGGAACCGTCAAGCTGGCAGGACGTTGCGTCCGCGACCCATCTTAGGAGTTCTCCATGCTGAGCCGACCCCTCGCCGCCAGCGCCTGCCTTCTTTCAGCTGCCGCCCTGGCTCAGGTTCCGCCTGCCCCCGATGGCGTCCGCGCCCGTGATCAGGCGTTCGGCGTTCGCTTCGAGGTGAAGGCCGATGCCCTGCCGAAGCCCTATGAGGACCAGGCGGTCCGCAACACGGTGCTGACGACGCCGCGCGGCGAGCGCAAGCCGATCGTGCCGGACGGATTCGAGGTCACTCTGTTCGCCGAGAATCTCGAGAATCCGCGCCAGGCGCTTGTCCTTCCGAATGGCGACCTGATGGTCGTCTCGCAGCAAACCGGTGCCTTGCTCCTCCTGCGGGACGAGGACAAGGACGGCAGGGCCGAATGGGTTCAGCGCTACGCGGGTGGGTTCAACAAGCCGAACGGCGTGGCCCTCCGCGGCGAGGAACTCCTCGTCACTGACCAGGACGGGATCTGGACGCTCCGCTATCAGGCAGGAGCCATCCGCACGTCGGGTTCCCAGCCGCGTCGCGCCGCCGACGTGCCGCCGGACCAGCGCCTGCCGGAGCCGATGGACGGCCAGCGGCTGCTGTCGGCCAAGGGGGTCTTCGGCGCTGTCCTCGGCCATGCCAACCGCGACATCGAGATCGGTCCCGATGGACGCCTCTATGTCGGCGTCGGCTCGTCCGGCAACATCGGCGTCGAGCCCGATCCGAAGGCGACGATCCAGTCATTTTCGGCCGACGGCAAGGACCAGAAGACCGTGGCCTCGGGCGTGCGCAACCCTGTCGGCCTCGCCTTCCATCCCGACACGGGTGAACTCTGGGCGGCCGTGCAGGAGCGCGACGGGGTCGGCGACCGGCTCGTGCCCGACTTCCTGACCCAGATTCGGCCCGGCGGCTTCTACGGCTATCCCTACGCCTATGTCGGCCCAAACCCCCAGCCCGAGTTTGCCAGGATGGCGCCGGACAAGGTCGCGAGCACTCTTCGGCCCGACCTGCTGTTCGAGCCGCATTCCGCGGCGATGGATTTCATCTTCTATGCCGGCCCGGAGGCTCCGGCCGAGTATCGCGGTGACGCGATCGTGGCTCTCAAGGGATCGTGGAACCGGACCGATCCGACCGGCTACAAGCTGGTGCGCGTGAAGTTCGAGAACGGCAAGCCGGCCGGCTGGTACGATAACTTCATGACCGGCTTCTGGGTGGAAGGCGACGACAAGGCCGTCGTCTGGGGCCGTCCGGCCGATGTGGCGCAGGGACCGAACGGCGCCCTCTACGTCGTCGACGATACCGGCGGCACGATCTGGCGGGTCACGCCGAAACGATAACGGCGAGCCGCAGCCTCAGTGGTTGCTGTGCTGGAAGTTAGGTGTCGCCAACTCTATGCCGGCCGCAAGAGAGGCGCGTGCCATCCACGATGCCGCTTCGGGGCGCGGATGGGATGTCGGTCGAGGTGCCCTCAACCAGCTTTTGTTTCGGTTTGGCTCTCGGACTTGTCGGCAGGTGTCGTGTCCTCGGCGCGCCGTCCCGCCCATCGCTCGAAGGAGTGATCGATCGCGAGCAACAGGATGGCGAGTGCCGTCGCCGTCATGACGATCGGCCAATCGCCCCGGCCGGCCGCACAGCCCAACGCGGCCGTAACCCAGATTGCAGCACCCGTGGTCAAGCCTTTCGGTCCGCGTTCGGAGTTTGAAAGCGTAATGACGCCAGCGCCGAGAAAGCCTATGCCGGTGAGGACGCCCTGAACCACACGGCTCGCCGCATCGGCCTGATCTGGACCGGTAAAGATGGCAGCCGCGGTTGCCGTCCCAAGTCCAACAAGTCCAAAGGTGCGGATCCCGGCACTTTGCTGCTTGAGCGTACGCTCCCATCCGACCACGACGCCAGCAGCCATTCCGGCCAGCAACCTTAGGATGAGGTTGAATTCCTCTCCGACAGTTATGTTCACCGGGCGACCCTCCTCGCTGGTCCGGCCCCTAAACTTTCAGGAGGACGCGCTGGTTGCGTCGGCGAAAAGTGCCCTGCCCGCAGGTCTCTTGGACACCGGGATTGGCACGAGAAGCGAACATCGAATGTCAGCTGGTCTCAATGGCGCTTATCGGCCAAAGCGTGATCCAGCCATGCACCGTGCCTTCATTGCCTGGTCGGCACTACTGGATCAGCCGGCGATGGACGACGCTGCAGGGTTTCTCCGTGACGCGATGCCAGCAGCCCTACCCCTTCAGCAGTCACGAGAAGCGATCCGTGCGATCCGCCCGCAGCAACATCGCGAAGGCCGGGTCCGCTACAAGTCACCTTGACGCCGGCGGCGCACTAGACGAGCCAATGCCACGCCCTCCGAGCAGAGAAGCGCGGCGGATCCGAGGCTGCCGCTGGCTGAGCAAAATGGATGCTTCAGCTTTGCATCATGGTCGCACATCCGAGCCGGCGAGCGGCATCGGCCTTCCCTCGCGGGCGCTGGCGTAGATCGCCTCCATGATCCTCACGTCCCGCAGGCCCTCCTCGCCGGGCGTCAGTGGTTCGCCGCCATCCCGCACGCAGCGCGAGAAATGGTCCATCTCACCGGCGAACTGGCTGCTCTCCTGGACCTTGATCTCCTGCCGGCCACTTTCGGTCAGCATCGTCAGCCGGTTGCCCTCATATTCGGTGCCGGGATCGATGATCAGGGACGCCTTGCTGCCCAAGGCCTGGATCCGCTTGACGGAAGCGGTCGAGTAGCTGGACGACAGGTTCGCCAAGGCGCCCGAGGGGAAGCGCAGCTGGAAGGCGCAGAAGTCCTCGATCTCCCGGAAGCGAGGATCGTCCTTGGGGCTGTCGACACGCCCGAAGACTTCGACGGGCTCCTCGCCGGTCATGTAGCGCGCGGCCTGCAGAGAATAGATGCCGATGTCATAAAGCGACCCGCCGCCGGCGAGCGCCTTCGACATGCGCCACTGGTCCGCCGGATCGGACGGGTCGAGGTGCCGGCCGTGGTCGCTGGTCACGTAGCGGATGCGGCCCGCCTCGCCGCTGCGCGCCCGTCGGATCGCCTCCACATTGTGCGGCTCGAACCGAGCCCGGTAGGCGATCATGAGCTTGCGTCCGGCCTTGCGCCCAGCCTCGATCATGCGCTCGCACTCCGCCGACGTGGGCGCCATCGGCTTCTCGCAGAAGACATGCTTGCCCGCGGCAAAGGCACGCTCGGTGAACTCGGCATGCAATCCGTTCGGCAGGACGATATAGACGACTTGGATCTGCGGGTCGTCAGCGATGCGGTCGAAGTCCGCGTAGGAGAAGATGCGGCTTGGCTCGATGCCCTGGCGGGCCGCGGTGGCTTCCGCCTTGGCGCGATCACCGGACACGAGCCCGACGAGACGGGACGAGCGGGCTTCATCGAAGGCAGGCACGACATGCCCGAGCGCGAACTTGCCCAGGCCGACAACGGCCCAGCCGACGCGCCGCGCCGGCGCATCCGGAGGCTCCCGCTCCAATTGCGGTTGCGGCCGGCCCGTGGGCCGTGCTGGCGGAAGCGAAACCCCCTGCGCCGCCGCCGCCGTCAGGCCCGAGCCCAGCATGGCCCCGCCTGCGGCGAGGAGCGAACGACGTGGAAGCTTCAGCTGCGGCGCGCTGGTGAGATGGAACTGCATTCTGGATCCAAAGGTAGCGGTATCCTTTCTGAACGAGCGGCATCGCAGCGGGTTTCAGCGGGGCTTGCGCATATCCGAGCGCTTGAGGGGCGAGCATCCGCACAGCGGGGGCATGGCCCGGCCCATGCGTTCCCGCCAAAGCCTGAGGCCGTCGCGTGATTTGATGGCTACTGAGGCGACTGGCGAGGCGTTCCTGACGCGCCGGTGAAACGGACCCCGCGCTCGGCTGGAAGCGGCTCGGGATACCGATCGTCAAGCTGTCTCGGCCGCAGCCAGGCGATCGACCTCGCGGACATAGGCGTCGGCGTCGAACTTCCGCAGCGTCGCCTGGCCGAGCGACCGCACCGTGCCATAGACGGGTCGGCCACCCCATGGCCGGTCATGCAGGCCGAAGAGCCAGCCGACATTGGTGTAGGAATTGCAGTCCCGGCCATCGAGAAAATAGCGGTTGTTGAGCCGCAGGGCCGTCTCGAAGGCTTCCTCGGGGGAGGCGGACCATTCGAGGATCTTCTTCCCCCAATACATGCGCATGTGGTTGTGCATGTAGCCTGTCGCGCGCATCTCCTTCATGGCGGCGTTCCAGTAGCGGTCGTGGGTCAGGCCCTGGTCGAATTGCTCGTAGCTGTAGAGCTTGGGCCGCGGATCGGAGCGTCGTGCGGCCAGCGTGCGCCTGGCCCAGTCCGGCAGGGTCCCGTAATCGTCGTAGTCGGCCGCATAGTGGCAATGGTTCATGGCCAGCTCGCGCCTGACGACGAGCTCCTCGACATAGGTGTCCTTGTCCGTCTGGCTTCCCCTTGGCGCGCCGAGCACCGCCAGCGCGATCTCCAGCGGAGATATCTGGCCGTAGTGGAGATAGGGACTCATATGCGACGCCGCTCCCGCCTCGGGCAGGCCGCGGCCGTCCGCGTAGACGGGCAGCCCCTTGGCGAGGAAGCGGGCGAGCCGTTCCGCTGCGGCGGCCATGCCTCCCCTGAAGCGTTTCACCGGCTTGACGCTCTGGTCGCAGTCAAGGCTCGCCACGAGCTTCGGCACGTCCGACAGATCCAATGTCCCGCGCTGCGGCTCGCCGGACCAGGGCCGCGCGACCGCCGCCTCGTGGAGCGGCGTCAGGTACTCGGGAAGCAGTTTCCGCAGCTTCGGCCTCAGCGTCCGGGCCGCGTACTCGTGCTTCGTCGAAGCGGTCTCGACAGGGACGACGACATCCGTCTCGACCTGCGTGACCGCGCAGGGAGAGCGGGCCGCGAAGTCGGCATAGAAGCGTCTGATCGGCTTCAGATAGTAGCGATCGCAAACCACCAGCGCCGCATTGGCCGCATACCGCAGGGCCGTCTCGACGGGCGGATGGCGTTCGGCGACGAAACCGATGCCGCGCGCCGCCAAAGCCGGTCCGATCTCCGCCATCCCCTCGAGAAGAAAGCTCCAGTGGCGTGCATTCGTCTCGGGGATCTTTTCGGCGAGCCCATAGCAAACGAGGACCGGCAGGCGCAGATCGTTGGCCTGCCGGACGGCATATTCCAGCGCATGGTTGCAACGCGTGCGTTGGGACAAGCCCATCCAGTAGAGAACATAGGCCTTGTCAGGCCTGACGGGTCTCTCATTCAGCGGGCGGATGCGGGTACTCTGGATCATCGGGAGAGCGTGAGTTGAGTGCTGGAAAGGCCGGGAAGCGGCAATCGGTTCCCTCTGCCAAGGCTTGCTCCCGACTGGGCCGGGGCGAAAATCGAAGACACTTTCGCCCCGGACCGCACCTTCTCCGAAAGCGGCGAGTACGGCGCAGGGCGAACCCGGACCGATCGGAAATCACGATCTGCCGCCGCTAGAGCGTCGGGCCGCAGCGGAGCCATGGGGGAGCCGGCGCGAAATCCTTGGCGAGCCATTCGACGAACACCCGGGTCTTCGCCGGGATGAGCCGGCCTGGCGGCATGACGACATGCACCGCGGCCGCGACGTCGAACCGCCACTCCGGGAGCACCCGGACGAGACGGCCGCTGGCGAGCTCCTGCCCGACCTTCCAATCGGAGGTCGGCAGGATGCCGCCACCCGCGAGGCAAATGGCGACGAGGCCCTCGCCTTCGTCCGAGACGATGGAGCCCGACACGCGCTGGGTGACCTGCTCGCCGTCCTTCCACAGCCGCCAGCCCTGGCGGAAGCCCTCCATCGGGAACTGGAGGCAATCATGCTGCTCCAGGTCCGCGGGCCTGGCCGGCGCACCCCGGCGGGCGATGTAAGCCGGCGAGGCGCAGAGGAGGGTCTCCACGGGAGCGAGGCGTCTCACGACGAGGCTGCTGTCCGCCAGTTCGCCGATGCGGACAGCGGCGTCGAACCCTTCCGCGACCAGGTCGACGAAGCGATCGGTGTGGAGGAGCTCCAGCTGAACCCCCGGGTAGGCGGCGACGAATTCCGGCAGGCGGGGCGCGATCCAGCGGCTGGCGTATGTCGCCGGAAGACTGAGCCGCAGGAGCCCGCGGGGCGTCGCGGCGCCCTCCGCAGCTTCGGACTCCGCCGCCAGCAGCTCCGCGACGATCGTCCTGACGCGGGCGAGATAGGCGGCGCCCCCCTCCGTCAGGGTGATCCGCCGCGTCGTGCGGGACAGCAAGCGGACCCCGAGACGCGCCTCGAGCGCGTCGAGCCGCCGCGAGATGGCGGACGGGTCACGGTTGAGCGCCCGGGCCGCCGCCGAGATGCCGCCATGCTCGGCGACGGCGACGAAGGCGTCGATCTGCTCGAACTGAGGCTGCGCCCGCTCTTGCATCGGACGCACGAGTGATTTGTCCGCCGCCGTCATTATCTGCGCATATTGCAGAGATTATCTCGACATCGTCAAGGGGGCGACATCGTCGAACCCCGGAAAGGACCTGTCATGTCCCAGCACCAAGTCATCTTCCCCGACGGTCGTCGTGCGCTCTACGAGCGGTACCGCTACTACCCCGCGGTCCGCTCCGGCGATCTGCTCTTCGTCTCCGGTCAGGTGGGAAGCCGCGAGGACGGCTCGCCCGAGCCCGATTTCGAGCGCCAGGTCCAGCTCGCCTTCCACAACCTCGAGTCCGTGATCGCAGCCGCCGGCTGCGCGCTCGACGACGTGATCGATGTCACGACCTTCCACACCGACCCGAACACGCAGCTCGAGACCGTGATGGCCGTGCGGGAGCGGGCTATCGGCGCGCCGCCCTATCCGAACTGGACGGCGGTGGGCGTCACCTGGCTGGCCGGCTTCGACTTCGAGATCAAGGTCATCGCGAGAGTTCCGCAGGCGGCGTGACCCCTCGCCCGCCCCCTGCCCCAGTTCTGAACCACCCTGCCGAATGGAGACCAGCGATGAAGGTGCGCGTTTTTTCTCCCTCCGAGGCATCGTACGAGCGTTCGCCCGGCCAGGACGCCGACGTGTTCACGGCCAACCTCGTCGACGAGCGGCACGGAGGCCCGGTCACCATCGGCTATGGCCGATACGGGCCGGGACAGGGCCTGAGCGAGACGATGGCCGTGGACGACGTCATGATCGTTCTGGAAGGCCAGCTGACGATCGTTGCGGACGGCCACGAGAGGACCGCCGTGGCCGGCGACATCGTCTACATGCCGAAAGGCGAAAGGGTGGAGATACGCGCACGGGAACAGGGCGCCGTCACGGCTTACGTGACTTGGCCCCATTGGAAGACGGCGCGGGCTTCTGCAGGTGCCTGACCTGTCCTCTGCCGCCTAGCGGATGACGAAAGCTGGCGTGCAGCCTCGACCGCAAGCTCCGCGCCCCGAAACGGCAATCGCCCATGGTCGCAGCGCCAGCTCCCGTAAGCCGATTTGCGCTCGCTGCGACCGGGCGACGCCTGCGCGTCACCCGGAGCTCGACCGTTCAACGTTCAGGATCGCGGCGGCGCGGATGAGTTCCTGCAGCGCGGCGGCGTCAAGGATATCGCCTTCGCGGATATCGATGGCGCGCCGCGCCGAAAACTGTGAATTCTGCGGGAGTGCATTCCCGTCGCGCTCGCTGGAAGGGCGCTTCCGGCTTGAAACGCGGCCGTCGCATGGCGATCTTCGTCCCATGTCGCCCCGCCGCGTTCGCGTCATCGACCTTGAGACCGCCGGAAACGGACCACAGGATGTCTGCGAGATCGGCTGGCAGGACGTCGTCTTCGGGCCGGACGGCGTCTGGCATGTGGACGACGAGCGCGGCGCCAAGCTGGTCAATCCGGGCCGGCCTATCGCGACTGAGACCATGGCCATCCACCATATCCGCGACGAGGATGTCGTTGGCGCTCCCTTGTGGCGGACGGTCGCGCCAACGGTCCTGCGGCCTGCCGGCACCGGTCTCGAGGCGTTTGCCGCCCACCGCGCCGGCTTCGAACAGCGCTACTGCACGCCGTCTCTCAGCGGCGGGACGCCGTGGGTCTGCACCTGGAAATGCGCGCTCCGGCTCTGGCCGCATCTACCGCGCTTCTCGAACCAGATGCTACGCTACGAGCGGCGCCCCCGGGGGCTCGTGCACGAGCTTGGCCTCCCGGCACATCGCGCCTTGCCCGACGCCTATGTCACGGCGCACCACCTGCGCGACATGCTGCACGAGGCGACCCTCGAGCAGCTTCTGGCCTGGAGCCAGGAGCCCGGCCTCCTGCCACGCGTGCCGTCCGGTCCGGATCGCGGCAAGGGTTTCGACCAGGTCTCCATAGAGGCGCTGCAGAGGTTCATCGTCGATCGCGACCCGGACATCCGTTTCAGCGCCGCGACGGAGCTCCGCCGCAGAGGAGAGGCCGTGGCGCCCCTCCCCGAAGAGCCGGCCCAACCGCTTTTGCTTTGATGGCGCTCGACGCCTCTAACATACAGGTTGGACGTGATCTGGGATGGTCCGACGCATCACAATCGTCGACGGCGAGGCCCACGATCCGGCCAGGAGCCTGCCGACCGTCAGCAGCGTCGGGCCGCGCGAGAGCGCGGGCGCCACGATCAGGTCGCTGACGATGATCTCGCCACGGCCGAGCAGGGCGGCACCTCCTGCTCTTGAATAGGCTCCACGATCTGCCTCGTACCGCTTCGTGCGGCACGATATGCGCCCTCGATCATGGCTTGCGCGCCGAGCCCATCGGACAGCGAGGCAATCGACGGTCCTTCGCCGGCCAACATGCTGACGAAGGACCGGGCAACGGCCTGATGAAAGCCGCCGCGGCTGAAAAGGGGCGGCTCCGAGCGCTGCTCGAAGCACTCCTGGCCTTCCGCGCAGACCCATAGTCCGGGCGCCGCCTGCCGACCCTTCGAGGCGAGGTCGACGCCGGAGACGAGGGCCGTTCCCGACGTGCCGTAGATCTCGATCGAGACATCGCCGGCCAGCATGGTCCAGCCGGCCGCGATCTCCCCGATCATGCCGTCCGGCCACTGGAAGGTGGCGAGCGCGGCGTCCTCGACGGCGAAGCCGCCGTGATGGGCCAGCGTCGCCGTCACCGTCGCGGGCGGGCCGAACAGCCAGCGCAGCAGGTCGGCCGCATGGACGCCCTCGTCGAGCAGCGTCCCGCCGCCGGACCGGGCCGGATCCGTCCACCAGCCACTTGTGAAGGCGGGGTCGCTCCCGTGCGCATGGCCATGACGCACGCGGGCCAGCGTGATGCGGCCGAGTTCGCCCGATCGAATGACGTCGCGCAGCGCATGATTCACGGGATCGAGGCGCTTGGGAAAGCTCTGCATGAAGGGCACCGTGGCCGCCTGCAGGGACGCCGCGATGCGGCGCGCCTGGGCGAGATCGATGGCGACCGGCTTCTCGCAGAGGATCGGCTTCCCCGCCGTCGCGGCCGCCGCGATCAGACGCTCGTGGTCGACGGTTTCCGACGTGATCGCCACGGCGTCGGCGGCGTCGATCGCGCTCGCGAGATCGCTCATGAAGAGGGTGCGAAACCGGGTCGCGCCTGCGACGCCGCGCAGCACGTCGTCGTCCCAGATGCGTTCGAGCCGGGCGCGAGGATCGGCCGTGAAGGCCTCGGCCCAGAGCGGCCCATGCACATGGGCGAGGCCGAGCAGCGCGATGCGGATCGGCGACCGCTCGTTCAAGACGATCCCTCCTCGGCGAAGCGCGGCACGGCGATCATGCGGCCCTCGGCTGCAGCCCGCGCGACCGCTTCGGCCACGAGCACTGTCTGCACGCCGGCCGGGCCGGTGCCGTCGCCGGCGAGGCCGCGGGCGAGGTCGGCGATCAGCCGGCGATGCTGCGCCGTTCCGGCATCCTCTCCATCGGTGGGCAGCTCCCGCCAGCCGTCGCCGGCATAAATCGCCAGCGCGCCATGGGGGCCGCGCAGCTCGACCTGGGCCTTCTCGCAGGTGAGCTCCAGCCGGAAGCGGCTCGTTCCCGCAACTTCGCCAAAGAGGATCTCATGCGAGACCGGAACGCCGCTTCGCAGCTCGTGGTGGACCAGGGCGTGATCGGGCGCGCGCACCGCGATCAGGCTTCCGTCGGCCAGGCGGCGCTCCGGCATCCGGATCGCCGTGAGGGCGCCGAGCCGTTCGATCGGGCCGAACAGATGCTCGATCAGGTCGAAGCCATGCACGCCGAGCTGCAGCAGCACGCCGCCGGTGCGGGCGGGATCGTAGAACCATCCGCTCCAGTCTGGACCGGGCGTCGCGTTGCGCAGGCGGATCGAGAGGATGCGGCCGTGATCCTTTAGCGCATCGGGGCCGGCGAGCATCGCCTGCAGCGCGCGCACTTCGGGAAAATGCCGATGCATGAAGCTGGTGCCGAGGAAGCTGCCGCGCTGCTGCGCGCGCCGCAGGATCCGCAACGCCGCGCCCGACTCGTGCGCCAGCGGCTTCTGCACGAGGCAGGGGATGCCGGCATCGATGGCCGCGGCCGCGATCGCCTCGTGCGTATCGTCGGGCGTGGCGACGATCACCGCGTCGAGGCCACCACCGGACATCATCGCGCCCCAGTCGCAGGCGCGGGGGATGGCAAAGGTTCGGGCGGCCTTCTTCGCGCTGGCGAGGGAGCCGGCGGCGATCGCCGCGACCTCACCGCCAGCCGCACGCAGGCCATCGATATGGTAGGCGGCGATCGAACCGGCCCCGATCAGGCCGAAGCGGAGGCGCGCCGTCATGCGGGCGGCCGGAAGGTGAAGGACAGCGTCATGCGCCGCGTCTCGCCCGGCGCCAGCACGACGGGATCGCGGGTGACGCCGTCCTCGCCGCGCGCATCCGTGCAAGGCTCGAGCGCCAGCACGTACGAGCCGGGCCGGGGGTCGCGCCAGATCTGGGCGAAGGGCAGGCCGTCGCGTCCGAACGAGAGGGTCAGGCTCGCGCCGTCCGGCCGCTCCAGCCGCCATTCGGCCGGGTCGCCGAGCGCCGGCGCCGAGCGGGCCTCGGGCGCGCCGTCGGCCCCCGGTTCGCCCATGGTCATGGCGAGCGATGGATCCTGCCCCGTCGCCTGCGCACCGGGCACGAGGAAGGGATGGCCGACATTGCAATGATAGAGCAGCGAGATGCGCTGCGGCGCGCGTCCCTCGTTCCGCAGGAAATCGCTGATCGTCAACGTCGCGCCGCCGACCGGCGCCTCGATGCGGCGACGGAGGCTCAGGTTCTCGTGGCCCTGCCGCCATTGCCGGATGGTGCCCTCGCAGAAGAGGAACGGCGCCGGCGCGTCCCAGTCCTCGCCATGGGCCTCGACCCGGGCCGGCAGGGCATGGAAGCGGCCGTGCATCGGCCGGCCCTCGGCGGGCTGGCGGGTGTGGTCGAGCCCGCAGGTCATGAGGAAGCCGCCGAACGCCCGCTCGAAGCCGCGCCCGCCGTCCTCTTCCGGGTCGACGAGACCCGGATGGCGGAAGCCGGCGGGGCTCTGCCAGGCCACGGGCAGGCCGCGCCACGAGAGCGGACCGATGTCGAGCGCCCGGTCCGCCAGCACCCAGAAGTCGAGCCCGCCGCCGGTCGAGAAGGCGAGCGCCGCGAGCCCGCGCTCCGGCCCCTCGTCGAGGATGATGCGGCGGACGCTGGCGAATTGCCGCCGGTCGCCGGTCAGGCCGCGGAGATCGTCGGCGAGGCGCATGACCTCACGCCGCCGGCGGCTTGAGGCCGAGCCGCGCGAAAGCCTCCGGCGGCGCGTGGTTCGACTGCATCAGCCGCTGCATCGTCAGCACCATCGCCTGCTCGACCGACGCGTCCTCGAGCGGCTTCTCCTGCCCCGGATCCGTGGCGAGATCATAGAGCCGCGTCGTGTCCTCCAGGAGCCCGCCCGGCCCGTAGTTGTTGTAGAAGGGCGAGCGCGGAATCACCGGCACCTTCATCACGCGCGCGCCCTTGGTGAAGGGCAGCGGCCCCGCGATCTCCGTCTCGGCCAGCTCCTCCGGCGTGAACATCGCGAAGATGTGCGTCGGCATCACCGTGTACTGGTAGATCTCCTGGGTCTTCAGGTCGGCCGGGAAGCGATGGTAGGTGCGCCGGCCGTCCGTGACGTTCACCGCGCCGCCGAAATAGCCGAAGAGCAGTGCCTCGCGGTCTGCCTCCTCCGCCAGCATCGAGACACCTTCGTTCTCCGCCGGCGGCGCGATTCCGAAGAGGTCGAGGATCGTCGGCGCGAGATCGATCGACTGCGTCAGGCGCGCGGTGCGCGTGCCGGCGCGCTCGGGCCGGCGCGGATCGTGGATGAACAGGGGGATATGCGCCACCTCCTGGTAGATGTTCATCCGGTTCTTGGCCCAGAAATCATGCTCGCCGAGCAGGAAGCCGTGGTCGGTCGTCACGACCAGCGCCGTGTCCTTCCACATGTCGTGCCTGTCGAACTCGTCGAGCAGCTGGCCGAGCAGGAAGTCGCACATGGAGACCACGGCGTAGTAGTTGGCGCGCAGCTCCTCGCATTCCTCGGGCAGCTCGTCGACGCGCCCGTAGCGCGGCCAGTCGCGGATCGGGCCGTTCCAGCCGGTCGCGAAGGGCTTCTTGAAGCGCTCCGGCGCCTGGAAGGGCTCATGCGGATCGAAGGTCTCGATCTGCAGCACCCAGTTGTCCGCATCGCGGTTGCGCTCGAGGAAGTCGAAGCCGTGCGCGAAGCACTGCACCGAGGGGAAGTCCTTCTCCTCCCGGATGAATTCCCGGTTGATGATATTCTGGCCGAAATAGGTGCGGCGCTGATCGGAGAACTGCCGCTCGTGATACATCTCGCGCAGCCGCTCCCAGTGCGGCTGCACCATCGCCTTCCACGGGTCGCCCTCCTGCCCGCGCACGAACTCGTAGGTGTTGTAGCGGTTGTGGTAGGTCGCACCGCCATCCTCCCAATAGTGGAAATGGTCGGTGATCAGGTGGCTGTAGACGCCGGCCTTGTGCAGGATCTCCGGGAAGGCATTGTCGAAGGGCTCCATCGGCCCCCAGCTGCGATGCAGGAACGAGAGGCGGCCCGTCAGCATGTCGCGGCGCGCCGGCATGCAGGGCAGCGATCCGACGTAATGGCCGTCGTAGGTGCGTGAGCGCTCGGCCAGCCGGTCGAAGTTCGGCGTCGGGATGCGCTGGCCGCCGTAGGCGCCGAGCATGTGGCGGTTCAGCGAGTCGAACAGCACGAACACGCATTTCATGGCCGAAGTCTCCTCACTTCACGGCACCCATGGTCAGCCCCTTCACGATGTAGCGCTGGCAGACGATGAGCAGCAGGATCGCCGGGATGATCGACAGGGCCGCGCTCGCGGCCATCTGGGTGTATTGAATCTCGAAATCCTGGGCGAACTTGGCGATCGCGACCGGCACGGTCGCGGTCGGCTTGGTGGAGAGCACCAGCGCGACCGGGAATTCGTTCCAGGAGAAGACGAAGCAGAGCACGCCCGTCGCGGCGAGGCCCGGCGCGACCATCGGCAGGACGATGCGGCGCAGCAGAACCGGCGTCGAGGCGCCGTCGATCTGCGCGGCCTCTTCCAATTCGCGCGGCACCTCCGCCACGAAGACGCCCATCAGCCAGAGCGCCATCGGCAGGTTCAGCGTGGCATGGGCCAGCGCGATGCCGAAGAGCGTGTTGTCGAGCCCGATCGTGCGGAAGAGCGTGAACCAGGCGCCGGCCAGCGTGATCGGCGGGATCATGTGGAAGAGCATCGCCCAGCCGAGGATCAGCGCGCCGACCCAGCGCGGCCAGCGCATGCGGTGGATCGACCAGGCGCCGAGGAGCCCGGCGACGAGGACGATCAGTGTCGAGACGATTCCGACAATCAGGGAATTACCGAAGTTCGTCATGAAGACGGAGGTCTTCGAGAAGAGCACCTCCTCGAAGCTCGCGAGCGTCGGCGTGAACCAGAATTCGCCGATCAGCAGCGAGATCTGGGTGCGGAAGCCGGCGGCGATCACCCAGGCCACCGGCACGGTGACGACCAGGCCACCCGCGAGCAGCAGGAGCTGCACCGGCCATTCGGAGCGGCCGAGGGGCGTGCGCCCGCTCATGCCGTCCCTCCTGCCGACGCTCCGGCCCGCCGGCGCGTGCCCATGGCGAGCACCAGCAGCAGCGCGACGATGAAGATGACCGTCACCGACATGGCGGAGCCATAGCCCACGCGGTCCTCGGTGAAGAAGCGCTGGTAGATCGTGAAGCTGATGACCTGCGTCGACGTCCCCGGCCCGCCGCTCGTCAGCAGATAGACCTCGTCGAAGACCTTGAAGGCGACGACGATGCGGAAGACGAGCGTGACGATGATCGTCGGCAGCATCATCGGCAGCGTGACGTAGGCGAGCTCCTGCCAGAAGCTCGCGCCGTCGATCTCGGCCGCCTCGTAGACATCCTGCGGCAGGGACTCGAGCCCTGCGAGGAAGAGCAGGAAGCAGAAGGGCGTCCAGTGCCAGACGTCCACGATGATGACGGAGAGAAGCGCGGTCGATGGCGATTTCAGCCATTCCAGCGGCTCGATGCCGACGAGCGCGAGGATCTGGTTCATCAGGCCGAAATCCGGCTGGAACATGAGCTTCCAGATCGCGCCGATGACGATGCCGGGGATGAGCACCGGCAGGATGAACAAGGTGCGGTAGAAGATGCGGCCCCGCGTCGCCCGGCTCGCGAGCAGCGCCAGCGCGAAGCCGAAGACCATCTGGCCGATGACCGCGAAGATCGCGAAGACGAAGGTATTCGTGATGCCCGCCGTGTAGAGCTCGTCCGCCGGCAGGGCGGCGTAATGGGAGAGGCCAGCCGCGCTGAAGGACGCGCGACCGCCGCTCCAGGCCACGTTCATGACGCTGAGCGCGAAGAGATTGAGGATCGGCAGGAGGCTGAAGGCGAGGAGCAGCAGGGCGGCCGGCGACAATGTCAGCCAGCGCCAGAGGCGGTCTTCGTCCATCGCCCCCGCCTGCGGGAGGGGCGGAGCGGGCATGGGTCAGAGTGGCTTCAGCTTGCCCGTGTTGTACTTGTACTTGGCCATGACGGCATGGATTTCGTCCGCCATCGTGTTCAGCGCCTGGGCCGAGGTGATCTCGCCCGCGATGGCGCGGTTGAGGCCGAGTTCCAGGCTGGCGATCACCTCGCTCGCCTCGGGGAATTGGTAGACGTTGACGCTGTGCTTCAGCGCCTCCGCCATCGGCGCCATCCAGCGGAAGCGCCGCTCCTGCGACATCGGATCGGCATAGGCCGCCGCATGGATCGGAATCCCGCCGAGCCTCGCGGTGGCGAGCTGCGCCTCCTTCGTCTGGAACCAGCGGAGGAACGTGGCGGCCGCGCGCTTGCGGTCGTCCGGCACGTTCTTCGAGACGCCGCCCAGCCAGTGGCCCAGGCCCGGCGCCGTCGGCACGCCCGGCACCGATGGCGGCGGCGCGAACTCGACCTTGTCGACGACCGCCGACTTCGACGGATCGTCCATCTGCGACCAGGCGGCGACGACCATCATGATATGCGCCGTGCGGCCGGTGACCATGTGCTGGATCACCTCGGCCTGGTCATGGGCCGCCGTCTTCGGATGGCCGGCCTCGCGGGCGAGGCGGATGTAATAGTCGAGCGCGGCCTTGCCCTTCTCGTCGTTGAGCGTGACCGAATAGTCGCCGGCGTTCTGGTCCTTGAAGAGGCCGCCGCCATGTCCGTAGAGATAGGGGTAGAAGTCATAGGCGACCGTGTGGGGGCCGCGCGCGCCGCGCTGGATGATCCCGTACATTCCCGGCGGCTTGTGGAAGCGGCGGGCGTTGGCCTCGAGCTCCGCGAAGGTCTTGGGCGCCTGCAGGCCCGCCTGCTTGTAGAGGTCGCCGCGGTAGTAGAGCAGCGGGATCAGCGGGGAGATCGGCATCGACATCAGCTTGCCGGCCGGCGTCATGTTCTTCTTCTGCGGGTCCCAGTAGACGGAATCGCCGAGCGTATAGACCTGCGGGTCGAGCTTGAGGCTGGGATCGATGTCGGACAGCGCCTCGACGAAGCCGCCCGCATACATCTCCGTGAACCAGCCGGAGTTCATGATCAGGATGTCGTACTGGCCATTGGCGGCGCGCACGGAATTGCGCTGCTTCTCCAGCGAGCCGGCGAAGGGATTGACGTCCAGCTCGACCTTGTTGCCCGTCTCCTTCTCGTAGAGCTCGACGGTCTTGCGGAAGCTGTCGAACCAGGGCGACTGGTTGATGACGATGGTGATCGGCGCGACCCTGGCCTGCGCATGGACGCCGCGCGGGGCGAAGGCCGCCGCCGCCGCACCGGCGATCACGCTGCGGCGCGAAGCCGCGCTTCTGCTGCTGCTCTGCATGACGATGTCCTCCCGGCTCCGCCGTCTTGTCCAGGCGGTTGCTCGGGCCGAAGCTGACACAGCACAGGCATAGCAGCAAATGAATTGAACGTCACACGCCATAGCTGATTGGAATGGCAGCACGCACCTCAGTTGCGAGGAGCGCGGGCGCAGCTCTCCGTCACGGCCTCGATCACGGCCTCCATCGCCGGGGAGATCCAGCCGCCCTTCCTGAGCAGGATGCCCGCTTCCCGGCGCGCATCGAGCTGGGGCACGTCGAGCATCGCGAGGCCATTGCCTTCGGCCCCGTCGAGCGTCGTCGCGACCGTGTAGGTCAGGAAGTCGCTGCAGCGCACGGCGCTCAGCAGGAGCGCCATGGAGCCGGTCTCGATGCGGACGCGGGGCGGCTGCTGGCCGGCGGCGACGAAGAGCGCATGGAGCCGCTGCTGGGCGCGCGTGCTGGCGGGCGGCATCACCCACTCCGCCCTCGCGAGGTCGCCGATGGCGCGGCGCCGGCCTGCCAGCGGATGGCCCTCCCGCGCCACGACCCCGAGCGCGTCCGAGACCAGCGGAGTCTGGACGAGATCCGGGTTCTCCTGCGGGACCGGCAGTTCGGCGATGACGATGTCGAGCGCTCCCGCGCGCAGGTCCCTGAGCAGGCTGTCGTCGAAGCCGCCGACGATCTTCAGGCTCAGTTCCGGATGAGCGGCCACCACCCGCGTCACGGCCTCCGGCAGGAGACGGCGCAGCCAGGCGGGCCCGGCGCCGATCGCCAGTTCTCCGCCAGCCAGCGAGCCGAAGCTGCGGATCTCGCGGACCACATCGCGCAGCTGCACGTCGACCGCCTGTCCGTGGCGCGCGAAGCGCAGGCCCGCCTCGGTCGGCTCGACGCCGCGGGGCAGCCGCCGCAGCAGCGCGACCCCCAGCTGTTTCTCGAGCTGGTGAAGGCTCTTGGTCAGCGTCGGCTGGGCGAGCCCCAGCCGCTGCGCCGCGAGCGTGATCGAGCCGCATTCGATCACCTTGAGGAAATATTGCAGTTGCCTGAGGTCCATCGGTCCTCCCCGCCAAAGGGGAGCTTAGGCGGGGCGGCGTCGCGCCGCCATAGCCGGCGAGCATGGATCGGGCGGCCGCGCGGCTCTGGCCGGCATGGACATCGCCGCGCCGCTGGCGGAGACTGCATCCCACCCATGCCGACCGAGCCGCTTCCCGATCGCCTCATGCCCCTCGCCGCGTCGCTGGGGCTGGTGCCGCTCTTCGGCGACATCCACAACCATTGCGGCATCAGCTACGGCCACGGCCGCCTGGAGGATGCGCTGGCCCGCGCGGCGCTGCAGCTGGATTTCGTCTCGATCACGGGCCACGCCCACTGGCCGGACATGCCGGTCGACGATCCGACCGTCGCGCATATCGTGGATTTCCACGTGAAGGGCTTCGCCCGGCTGCGCGCCGGCTGGATGGCGCATTTCGCCGAACTGGCGAAGGCCGAGGCGTCGGGCCTCGTCGTCTTTCCGGGCTACGAGATCCATTCGAACGCGCATGGGGACTACACGATCCTCTATCGCGATCCCGATCCCCGCCCGATCGTCCTCGAGGACACGCCGGCGACCCTGCGCGCCGCGCTCGAGGCGGCGCGGCCGGGCGCCGCCTTCGCCTTCCCGCATCACATCGGCTATCGGCTCGGCGCGCGCGGCATCGACTGGAGCGCCTTCGACCCGGCGCTCTCCCCCTTCGTCGAGATGAACTCGATGCATGGCTGCGCCGAAGGCTCGGAGACCGAGCGGCCCTACCTGCATTCCATGGGCCCCTCGGACGGCGAGGGCACCCTGCTGCACGGGCTCGCGCTCGGCCATGTCTTCGGCGTCGTCGGCAACACCGACCATCACTCGGGCTTCCCAGGCTCCTACGGCCATGGCCGGATGGCGGCCTACGCGTCCGGGCGGGACCGCGATGCGATTTGGCAAGCAATGCGCGACCGGCGCACCAATGCGCTCACCGGCGACAACATCCACCTGCTCGCCTCGATCGGCGGTGCGACGCAGGGCGGCATCGTCCGTCCGGGTGAGGCGCTGCTCGAGATCGAGGCGGTGGCGGGCGGCTTCATCGATGCGATCGACGTTTTCCGCAACGGCGCCCTCGCCCACCGGGTGACGCCGGAACTGACGCCCGCCCCGCTCTCGCGCGAGACGGAGACCCTGCTGCATGTCGAGATGGGCTGGGGCGCCCGCGGGAGGACGCATCGCTGGGACGGAGAGCTCGCCATCGAGGGCGGCAGCATCGAGGCCGTGGAGCCGCGCTTCCGCGGGCCGGAGGTCGTCTCGCCGCTGGAGGCCGAGCGCGATACGGCCGACATCCCCGTCATCGAGCGGGATCGCCGCGGGCTGCGCTTCGCCTTCACGGCAGGCGCCAATCCCAACAACGTCACTGCGGCGACCCAGGGCTTCATGCTGCGCCTCCGGCATGGCGAGACGGCGTCCATCCGCGGGCGGCTCTGCGGGCAGGATATCGCGATCCCGCTGGAACGGCTCTACCGCGGCGCGAAGAGCGGCAATCTCGGCGCCATCGACAGCCCGGCCTGGCGCTTCCATTCCCTGCCGCGCAACGCCCAATGGCAATGGCGCGGCGCCATTCCGCTGGGGGAGCTGGCCGCGGGCGAGACGATCCATCTGCGCCTGCGCCAGAACGGCGGGCAGATCGCCTGGGCATCGCCCCTCTTCGTCCGCCAGCGGCTATGATCAAGGCTCGTCGCACTGGGGTCAGGACTGCTTTGGGTCCGGCTACGCCGTCTCATCCGCGCCCATGAGCGACGATTGACGCTCCCGAGAGGGATGGCAGAGAAGCATAGGCAGGCGGACGGCTGACGCCTCACGCTATGGCGCAGGACGCTCGATCTCGGCCGCGATCGCCTCGATGATCGCCACATCATCGCCCGCCATCCCGTCCATCGCCGACATGCGGCCGACGACGCGGGAAGCGACGCGCTCCTCCACCGTGTCCTCGGCATAGGCATAGTGGATGAGCGCCCGCCGCCCGTCGCGGTGGCAGCGACCCTCGATCTGTTGCAGCTGGACGGCGCTGTGACGCATGTCGTGGATGATGAGCGCACGGGTCCTGTCGCCGCCCGGCATCTCGCCCTCGTGCAGCGAGATCGATTCCGTCACCGTGAAGACGACGACATCGAGCTGGCCTGTCTGGAAAGACACCCGCGCCGCCTCGTTGAGGTCACCATGCTGCTCACCGTTGATCGCGCCGGCCCGCCAACCCCGCGCCGTCAGGGTCTGAACCAGCGCCGCGCTGGTCTCCAGGAAGGCGACGGAGATCGCGACCTGCTCTCCGTTGTCGAGAAGGGCTTCGGCGAAGTCCGCGGTTCCGCCGACGCGCAGCAGGCTCGCCTTCTGACGGAAGCGCAGTTCAGCAACGCGCCCCGACGGCGTGCGCGTGCTGCCGCCCGCCAGTTGCAGTTCGGCGCGGAAGTTCTTCCACGAGGATTCATAGAGCCGCCGCGCTGGCGCATCGAGCGCAATGGGGGCCAGCGCACGCTGCACCTCCGGCCAGCCCTCGATCTCCTCGGGTCGGCGGCGCAGGCCGATGGCATTGGGACCCTTGTAGAGCAGGTCGGCCATCACCTGCCGGTCATGTTCGTTCGGCGTCCATGACCAGTTCTTCCAGCGTCCCTTGGCGCGGCCGATGCGAAGCTGCTTCATCAGCGTCCTGAAACCGTCGAGGGTATCCGTCTGGACGCCCGCCGCGAAGCCGAGCAGGCGGCCGAGATAGGCCAGTTCGTGAGGCGACTGGCCAGCGGTGGCGCTCATATAGATCGTAAAGCTGGCGGCATCGGCCATCTGCCGGCAGGCCAGGCTCTGCTGGGCGTTGGGATTGCGAAGGCGGTGGCTCTCGTCGAACACGACCAGAGGCCAGGTCCGCTTGGGCGTTCCATGCTTGGCGAGTTCATTGTTCCGGCCCCGCACGGAGCGACGCTTGCTATCAGCCGGCGCCGCCAGCAGGGATTTGGTCCGCTCGTAGTTGAGGATCGTCACGATCTTCGCGTGCGGCCCGGCATGGGCGATGGTCCGCCGCCATTGCGGCATCGCGCCCTTCGGGCAGATGATCAGGATGTCGCTCTCGGGGCAGGCTTGCAGCGCCTGCCAGACCGCCAGGGTCTTGCCGAGACCGGTGAGGTCGCCCAGCAGGAACCCAGGCCGTCCCGCCAGCCGCGCCGCCAGGATGCGGGCCGTCGCCTCGACCTGATGCGGGCGAGGGACGAACAGCAGGTCGGGTTCCATTTCGGCGGATTTCGGCATGGCGGAGGTCGAACTGTGAATCGGCGTGGGGATCCACGCCCATCGGCACGACAACACCGTGGATCAATCGATGTCGAGACAGTCCGACACGGACGCCGTCCAACGGCTGACGAAATCGCCTGCGTTCGCCTGCAACGCGCCCCGAAAGCGGACGTTGAGGCCCTCCAAGTGGATCCTCAGCTCCGCGTCCGAAGCGGACATGAAGGACTGATTCAGCTGGCAGCGACTGACAATCCGATCCTTTTCCGGAAGCCGCGCCCTCAGCCGGTTTGAGCTTGCGTCGAGAAGCCCCGCTTACGTTTACTCCAGGGCCATGGAGGCGTTGGATCCGGATATCAGAAAGGAGCGCCAGACATTTCCGAACGGGACCGTATTAGACCTTCGAGTTGAAAACCGATGCCATCAATGCGATAGCAGCCGCGGGTGCATGGCCGGATCGGCGGTCTGCAGGATTGCGTGGGTCGGGCCGCCTGCGCGGAGATCCTGCGCGCATGACCCGTCCTAACTCTGTTTTCCGTCGCTTTCTCGGCAATGAGGCCGCTGGCGGCATCCTCCTGATGGTGGTGGCGCTGCTGGCCATCGTGGTCGCCAACTCGCCGGCGTCGCCCCTCTATTTCGCAGCCCTCGGCCGCTACGTCTTCGGCCTCTCCATCCTGCACTGGATCAACGACGCGCTGATGGCGGTGTTCTTCCTGCTCGTGGGACTTGAGATCAAGCGCGAGTTCATCGACGGGCAGCTGTCGACCTGGTCGCGGCGGGCGCTGCCTGGCTTCGCGGCGCTCGGAGGCATGATCGCACCGGCGCTCATCTACGTGGCCGTCAACGCAGCCTCGCCGGAGACCCTGCGCGGCTGGGCGATCCCGGCCGCGACCGACATTGCCTTCGCGCTCGGCGTCCTCTCGTTGCTCGGCCCCAAGGTGCCGGTGTCGCTCAAGGTCTTCCTGACCGCCCTCGCCATCCTCGACGACCTCGGAGCGGTGATCATCATCGCGCTCTTCTATACGGCCAACCTGAACCTTTACGCTCTCGCCGGAGCCTTCGCGGTTCTCGCGATCCTGGCGGCGATGAACGTCCGGGGGCACCGGGGCCTCGCCCCCTACCTGCTGCTCGGCGCCCTGCTCTGGTTCCTGGTGCTGAAGTCCGGCGTCCATGCCACATTGGCGGGCGTCGCCCTGGCGCTGACGATCCCGCTGCAGCCCTCTCCGGGAAAGCCCGATGCGGCAGGGTCGCCCCTGCACAGGCTCGAGCACGCGCTCCATCCCTGGGTCGCCTTTCTGATCGTGCCGATCTTCGGCTTCGCCAATGCCGGCGTCTCCTTCGCGGGCGTCGGTCCCTCGGCCCTCGTGCAGCCAGTGCCACTCGGCATCATGCTCGGCCTCTTCCTGGGCAAGCAGATCGGCGTGTTCGGGTTCGCCTGGCTCGCGATCCGCATGCGACTGGCCGACCTGCCGGCCCATGCGACCTGGCTTCAGCTCTATGGCGTCGCGCTCCTGTGCGGCATCGGCTTCACCATGAGTCTGTTCATTGGCTTGTTGGCCTTCCCGCAGTCCCAGGCCCTGCAGGATCAGGTCAAGATCGGCGTTCTGGCCGGCTCGTTGCTCGCCGGACTTCTCGGATGGCTGGTCCTGCGGACATGCCCCGGTTCGCAGCCGGCATCACGCGATGCCTGATCCGCGGCGCGCTCTCTCTGGAAACGGGTTTTGGCAGATCACGGGGCTCCTCATCTGCGTCGCGGCGATCGTCGCCGAAGCCACGGGATGGTCGGGCTACGTGCCCAGCCGCCTCCGCATGGTCGACTGACGCGCCTTTCATACGGACACCGTTTAGGCGTGCGCTCCGCGACCCGGGCTCTTCCGTCAGGCGAAGGGGCCGTGCTAGCTCTTGTTCCCCGCAGGCGCAGCGAGGTCAGGCAGGCGACCGGCAGATGTTGATCCATCCCGCGCGCCTCGTGCCTCTCGCCTTCCTGCTGTTGATCGCGATCGGCACGATCATGCTGATGCTGCCGGTCGCCACGGCGAGCGGCCGGGGCGCCCCGTTCGTCACGGCGCTATTCACGGCGACGTCGGCGGTGTCGGTCACCGGCCTTTCGGTCGTCGACACCGCGACCTACTGGAGCCGCACCGGACAGGTCTTCATCCTCATCCTGCTGCAGATCGGCGGTTTCGGCGTCATGAGCGCGGCGACGCTGCTCATGCTGATGGTGTCGCGACGGCTGTCCTTGTCGAACCGCGTCATCGTGCAGGCGGAGGCCCGCGGCATCGCGGCGGGAGAGATCCGCCAGGTGCTCCGCTTCGTCCTCGCGCTCGTGCTCGCGATAGAAGCCGTCGCGGCTGCGCTGCTGACCATCCGGTTCGCCATCGCCTACGATCACGACTTTGGGGAAGCGCTGTGGCACGGCGTCTTCCATGGCGTCGCCGCCTTCACCAACGCCGGCTTCTCGACCTACAGCGACAGCATGGTCGGCTTCGCGCGCGATCCGCTGGTGCTTCTCGTCGTCGCCTCCGCGGTCGTCCTCGGCGGCCTCGGATTGCCGGTGCTGCACGAGCTGCGGCAGGACGGCTGGAATTACCAGCGCTGGTCGCTCCATACGCGCATGACGCTCTTCGCGACGGCGTTGCTGCTGCCCGCCGGCGCGCTCGCCACCCTGGCCATGGAATGGAGCAACCCGCTGACGATCGGCGGCCTCGGCCTTGCCGACCGTGTCGTGAACGCCGTCTTCCACTCCGCCATGACGCGGTCCGGAGGCCTCAACAGCTTCGACGTCGGCGCCATCCGGCAGGACACGATGCTCATCAGCTATGCGTTGATGCTGATCGGCGGGGGCAGCGCGAGCATGGCCGGCGGCATCAAGGTCACGACCTTCCTCATCCTCGGGATCATCGTCCTCTCGGAAGTCAGGGGGGAACGCGACGTCCACGTCTTCCGCCGGCGGCTGAGTTCGGAGGTCCAGCGTCAGTCCCTGACCGTCGTGCTGCTCGGGCTCATGATCGTCTTCCTCGCCATCCTGCTCATGCGCGGGCTGTCCGAGGCTCCGCTCAGGGTGCTGGTCTTCGAGGTGATCTCCGCCTTCGCGAATGTCGGGCTCTCCATGGGGGTGACGGCCGAATTGCCGCCCGCGGGGCAGCTGCTGCTGGTGGTCTTGATGTTCGTCGGCCGCGTCGGCACGGTGACGGTCGCGACCGCACTCGCGCTGCGCGACCGCAAGTCAGCCTTCCGTTACCCAGAGGAGTGCCCCGTCGTTGGCTAGCAAGCATCATGACGCCAACAGCGTCGTCGTCATCGGTCTCGGCCGCTTCGGCGGCGCGGTCGCGGATTCCCTCGCGCGTCTCGGCCATGACGTCCTCGGCATCGATCGGGACGAGCGCCTGGTCCAGCAATGGTCGAGCCGCCTGCCGCATGTGGTGCAGGCGGATACCACGACGACCGAGGCCCTGAGCCAGCTCTCATGCCAGGAATTCGGCCATGCCGTGGTCGCGATCGGCACGGACATCGAGGGGAGCGTGCTGACCGTCCTCTCTCTGTCGGATCTCGGGGTGCCCGACATCTGGGCCAAGGCCGTGACGCCGCACCACGGCCGCATTCTCGAGCGGACGGGCGCGCACCACGTGGTGTTTCCGGAAGCGACGATGGGCGAGCGCGTCGCGCATCTCGTCACCGGCAAGATGATCGACTTCATCGAGTTCGATGACGGCTTCGCCATCGTCAAGACGCGCGCCGCCAGGGATCATGCGGGCAAGACTTTGGCCGAGCTTGCGCTGAGGTCCCAGCACGGCGTCACCATCGTCGGCGTCAAGAGGCCGAGAGAGGATTTCACCTACGCCCGGCCGGAAACGCGCATCGAGGCCGGAGACCTGCTGATCGTCGCAGGCCCGACGAAGAAGGTCGAAGCTTTCGCTGGGCTGACGTGACGGCGGCCCGGCGACCAGCCGGTCTGGGGCGACCGGGTCGCCGCTCTCGGCGCAGGGCCGACGCCACTGCCCCTGAAGCGGCTCGATGCGCGGACCTTGCCGCGACATTCAAGGACCCCTTTGAAACGCCGGGTCACGACATGCGCGCCGCGCGGGTGCGATCGACGTCACTCCGTCTCGGTTGATCTTGCAACACGCGCCAAGCGACACGACGACAAGCCGAAACATTCCGGCGGCATCAAGGGCATCATCCATCGGAGAGCCAAGATGCTGACCTCGCTTCAAACCACCCTTCTCACGCGCCAGTTCGCCGCCATCGCGCCGCAGGCCGATGCGTTCGCGGCGGATTTCTACGAGACGCTGTTCGTCCTCGCTCCTGGCGTTCGGGGCCTCTTTCCGGCCGAGCTGACCTCGCAGCGGCAAAAGCTGATTGCGGCCCTCGCGACGGTGATCAAGGCGATCGACCGGCTTGAAACGATCGCGCCGGCCATCAGCGCGCTCGGGCGGCGTCATGCGAACTACGGGACCGAGGAAGCGCACTTCGCAGTGGTCGGCGCGGCCATCCTTGCGACGCTCGAGCGGCATCTCGGAGCGGATTTCGACAGCGAGGCACGCCAGGCCTGGAGCATGGCCTATGCGGTCGTGTCCGATCTCATGATCGAGGGCATGCGCAGTCCCGAACGGGCGGCCGCCTAGCGGGCTGCCGACTCCGACCCAAGCCGCCATTGCGGCGGGCGGGATGAAACGGGGCGCCGCGGAAGGGTCGGTTCGACCGGCCGGGAGCGACGGGCCGATGTTGCGACGCTATCGGCAGCCGTCCTGCGGCAGCACGATGCCATGACCGAAGACCGGATCGCGGCCCGGTTCGCCGCTGTCGCGGGCGATCGCCGCCAGGCGGGATGTCAGCGCCCCGGCATCGTCGCTCCCCAGGCGCTGCAGCTTGCCTGCGAGCATCGCGGTCACCACCGGCGCCGCGAAGGACGTACCGGTGTGGGGTTCCGCGCCGCCGGCCCGGCCGGCGAGAGCGACGCCGACGCCCTCGGCGGCGAAGGCGATATGCGCTCCTCGCGCCGAGCGACGCCAGGGTTGGCCGGCGTCATCGACGGCGGACACGGCGACAACACCGGGATAGGCGGCCGGGTAGAGGGGCTTGGCACGGGGACCCTCGTTGCCCGCGGCGGCGACAACGATCGCGCCGCGCTGCTGGACGGCGGCTATCGCTGCGCCGACGACGGCATTCTCCGGCCCGGTCAGGCTCATGTTGATGAGCCTGGCATCCTGCGTCGTAACGAGATCGATCGCCCTGACGAGGTCGAAGACGTCGCTGGCGTCGCCGCCGCCGCTTCTGTGGAACGCGTCGACGGCGATCAGCCTCGCGCCGGGCGCGAGCCCTGGCGCCGGCCCATCGCGCCGGCCGATCAGCATTGAGGCGACGGCAGTGCCGTGGCTCGTCGAGGATGGCTGGCGGTCCGGAGCGCGGACGGTCAAAGCGACAAGCGCGGCGCCCGACAGCGCGGGATGACTGCGATCAAGCGCCGTGTCGATCATCGCCACGGTCGCACCTGTCGCGCAGGAAACGACATGCGCGACCGGGCGGCCGGGCTCCCCGCGACGCGCCCCGCTCGGCCGGGCGATGCTCCGGTAGAGGGCGTTCTCCGCGACAGCGGCTCCCGGCGCCGCCGCCGTCAGCCGACGGAGAGCGGTGTCACGACCGAGCCCAGCCGGCGCTCGCACGCGCAGAGCCTCGCCATTCGCGATGGACAGCGCCCCCCGCGCCACGATCCTGAAACCAGCCCGCTCGATCGACGCCGGGGCGGTAGCGCTTGCGGCCCAGACAACGAATTCCCGCTGCACCGGTGGCGGGGCAGGCGCCGCCCGCTGGCTCCGGCGCGCCGCCTGCCGGCGCGGCCATGGCTGTCCCCAGAGGGTTCGCCGGGGCCGATTGGTCTGCCAGAAGCCGAGCGCGTTATTCTGGCTGACGCTGCTCGCGCGACCTCCGCTCTCCGATCCGGGTGATCCCGGCGAAGACCCTGGACTTCCCGGCGCGGAATCGCCCGGCCCGTCGTCATCGGCGAAAGCTGCGAAGAATGCGCCGGTCCAAGGCACTTGCGCCAGCAGGAGCGGCGAGCCGAACAGGATCGCGACCCCGATGAGCGATCCGAGCGCCATGGAACGCGTGATGCTTGCGCCGGAGCGGACACCGGACATTACGACATCCCTCCATGCCTTCGTCGTTCGGCGCTTGCCACCGTCGGCGACGCAATGAATTGTCGTCGGCTTCAGGAATACATAGGCGATAGCCCCGTTCTTCAAGGGCAGCGATGCAAGGTCGAGGATGGCGAACGACATCAGGGTGGAGTTGATTTCACTCTTGCCGAGACTTCGCCGGTTCGGCGTCTCGCTCGCGCGCTCGACGGACAGGGCGGACGACCTCGTCCAGTCGGCCTGCGAGCGGGCGCTCAGGGCCGAGGAGCAGTGGCAGCCGGGGACGCGTCTCGATTCCTGGATGTTCCGCATCATGCGGAACCTCTGGATCGACGAGATCCGCAAGGCCAGGACGCAGGGCGTGCAGGACGATCTCGACGGGAGCTTCGATCTCGCCGGCGAGGACGGCGTGAAGACGTCCGAGTTCCGCTCGGAGGCGACTGCCGTCGAACAGGCTATCCAGCGCCTGCCGGAGGAATTCCGGTCGGTGCTGGTCCTCGTCTGCATCGAGGAACTGAGCTATCGCGAGGCGGCCGAGGTGCTTGGCGTCCCGATCGGGACGGTCATGAGCCGGCTCGCCCGCGCCAGACGCAACATCGCATCGGATCTCAGCCTCGAACCGGGCCTGAGATCCTTCGACGCCGGGGAATGACGAGGATCGGATGAGCAAGGAGCATGCGTTTCCCGACGAGATGCTGATGGCCTTCGCCGATGGCGAACTCGACGGCCCCGACCGTGAAGCGGTCGAGCGGGCGATTGACGAGGACCCCGACGTCGCGGCGCGTGTCGCCATGTTCATGGAGACGCGTGAGCGGGTCAGTGGCGCCTTCGGCAAGGTGCTGAGCGAACGGCCGCCGGAGCGCCTGTTCGAGGCGGTCCTGGGCGCGGGCGCGATCAAGGGCGCTTCCCTCGGCCGGATGGAGGCTGGCGCTGCGGTCCCATTGGAAGCTCCGGCGAACGAGAACCGCCGCGCGCTTGCCTGGCGGCATCTTGCGCTGGCGGCGTCCGTCGCCGCGGCGACGGCCGGCCTCGCCGGCTTCCTCGCCGGAACCGCAAGAAACGACCCCGCGACGGCGCTGGCGGCAGCCGCCTCCGCTCCGGACGCCATCGGAACGCTTCTGTCGTCGCCGGCGGAGGGTCAGGCTTCGCCGCTGGCCGGGAGTGCGTCGGCCACGGTAACCGGCACTTATCGCCTCCGCGACGGGCGCATCTGCCGCACCTTCGAGGTTCGCCACCAGGCGTCGCGAACCGGAGCCGAGGCCATCGGATGCCGGCAAGGCGGCGGCTGGCGGCTGGAGGTTGCGTTGCCGCGCGCGCTGGACGACGGCCTCTTCCGACCGGCGAGCGGCGGAGCCACGATCGACACGTTCCTCGACGCCGGCGGCGCCGGTCAGGCCCTGCCGAAGGCGGACGTCGAGCGCGCCGGCCGCGAGGGATGGCAATAAAGGGAACGCCACGGCGACGCCCGCTCGGACTACGAAAGCGAAAAACGCCGGGCTGGCCGCCCGGCGCTTCCTTTTGCAAGAGCCGATGTCCGTGCAGACGAGCCTGCATCCGCGCGAGGCGCGCCGCGATCGCCGCAAGCTGAGCGGCTCCCCGGAACCGCCAGAAGAGGGGCGGACGGCCGCCCGCCCCTCTCACCTGCGCCTCAGATGATGTCGAAGGAACTGATCGAAAGGCTGGTCACGCCCTGGAGCGTCGCGACATGCACCGCCGCCACCCCGCCGGCGCCGTCCGCGTCGTAGCGCAGCACGCCGGTTGCGGCATTGAAGATGAAAGTGGACTGCCCGGCGACGCCGTTGCCCGCTCCCGCCATGACGAGCTGGGACTGCATCAGCGAGCTCGAGCCCGACGTGAGACCGAACAGCGCCGAGTCGATCTGCAGCTTGTCGGTCCCTTCCAGGAAGTCCGTAATCACGTCGCGGTCTGCGGCGAGATTGGACAGGAGGAAGAAGTCACTGTCAGCGCCACCGGTCAGGCGGTCGACGCCGGCGCCGCCCCCGATCAGGTCGTTGCCAAGGCCGCCGAGGATAACGTCCGCCCCGGCTCCGCCAAAGAGCTCGTCATCACTCAGCCCGCCGTCGAGTCGATCCACGCCATCGCCGCCGAAAAGCCGGTCGGCATCTTCGCCGCCGAACATCCGGTCGTCACCGAACCCGCCGAACATGACGTCGCTGCCCTTGTCGCCCTGCAGCGTGTCCGCTCCGTCTCCGCCCTCGACGAGGTCGTTGCCCTCCCCGCCAAAGAGCTGATCGTTGCCGAACCCGCCGAAGACCTGATCGTCGCCGAAGCCGCCGGAGGCGGAATCTGCGCCATCGCCCCCGAACAGCAGATCGTTGTCCTCGCCGCCGTCGAGCGTGTCGTTGCCGAAGCCGCCATAGATGGCGTCGTCGCCCTTCTCGCCGAGAAGCCTGTCGTCGCCGTCCTCGCCCTCGACCAAGTCGTTGTCATCGCCGGCCTGAATGACGTCGTTGCCCGCGCCGCCGAAGAGCTCGTCCTCACCCTTGCCGCCGAAGATGAGGTCGTTGCCGCCGTCACCGAAGATGAGGTCGTCGTCCTCCCCGCCATTGAGCGTGTCGTTGCCGTCGAAGCCCTCGATCGTATCGTTGCCGTTGAAGCCGACGATCACGTCGATGTGCGCCGTGCCGAGCAGGCGGTCGGCGTAGTTCGTTCCGTTGATCATGTGAGTCTCCCGATTGAATTGAGGTCGACCGGTCCGGCTGAGTTGCTGCGCGTCCGGCCGCGGAGAATGCGGATTGCCTTCTTCAAGATCGTGAACGGACGGTCGGAGCGCTTATTCCCGCGGCTCCGCCAAAACCGCCGCGAAAAAAAGCGGGCCCGGCCGCACGGCCGAGCCCGCTCCTTCACGCCCTTCAGGCGGACTGCCGATTTCAGCGGCGGCCCGAACCACCCGAGGAGTTGCTCGACGAATTCGACGAGCTGTTGGAGCTCGAGTTGCTCGACGAATTGGACGAGCTGTTCGAACTGGAGTTGCTGGACGAGTTGGACGAGCTGTTGGAAGACGAGTTGCCGGCCAGGATGATCTGGCCGCTGACACCCTTCACCTGGCCGCCTTTCTCAACGGCCCCGGCCGGCGGGGCGGCGGCGAGTGCGCCTTGGGCGCCGATGGCCGCCGCGAGGGTGGCCGCGGCCACCATGATCTGCTTCTTCATGTCCGTTCCTTTCAAGCATCGTTGCATGGGAAACCACCATGGCCTCCGGGATAGCGAACGGATCGCCCTGAACCTCTATTCCCGCCCCGACCGGGAATAGTCGGCGCCTTCCTCCCGTTTTGCCGCCGTGCAACGATCATGGAGGCTTCGATGTTTTTCCGCCCGCGGGCGCGGCCCGTAGTCGAGTTCCTCTGCGCGCCGGAGGACATGGGGGTGATCGCCGAGCCGACGCCCGCCAAGTCCATGCTGCCGGACTGGTTTCGGAAGCTGCCTGCGGTTGATCCGGCCGTCCTGTCGGCGACCAACAACGGCCTCACGATCAAACGATGCATGCCGTTCCTCGATGCGATGACGGTGGGATATGTTCTGTCGCTGGCGGCTACGACGCGGCTCGAAATCCGCAACGGAGGCCTCGAGGTGGAGGCGGGTTGGGAGTTCGACAAGACGATGGTCAGCAATCACGGCGCGTATCAGATTGCCGGTCACCCTCATGGGCAGCGGCCGCCCATGAAGTTCCACAACTACTGGACCATCAGGACCCCGCCGGGCTGGAGCTGCCTCTTCGTGCAGCCGCTGAATCGGCATGGCCTGCCGGTCGAGATCATCGCCGGCGTGGTCGACACAGACTCCTATGCCTCCCTGATCCACTTTCCCTTTATCGCCACGGCCGGAGACGGCGTCCACGTGCTCGAGAAAGGAACGCCGCTCGTGCAGGTCATTCCCTTCCGTCGGGACGCAACCCATCTTGAGTGCCGCATCGGTGCGGAGGATGCCTCGACCGCAGCCGTGAGGCGCCGCATCCTGCGCAACACTCTTGCTGGCGAGGGGTGGTACCGGAAATCTGCGCGTGCGCGGCGGTAGCCGGCTGTTCTACAGGACAGGGTCGCCACCGGACCGACGCAGTGCGCACCCAACCGGATCGATTGTCCTACATTAATTTTCGATCGTGGAACGGGGCACCGCTTCGGGCCCTTGGGCGAGGTCCGAAGTCTGCGACCGATATGTCCGCTCTGGGCGCGAAGCCGCCGGCAGACGCTGTCTCGAAGGCCGTCCGCCGCCGGGCCCCGGCCGCGGTCAAGCGTCGCCGGGTGAAGCCCATTCGGGAACGTGATCCGCGAGCTTATCGAGCAACCGGTTGAGGCTGCGGAGCTCCGCCGCTGACAGGCAGGCGAGCATCGCTCGTTCGCGAGCCTTCAGTTCGGGAATGTAGCGCGCATAAAGCGCTCGGCCCGCCTCGGTCAGGAACAGGAACTGCCGTCGCTGGTCCGTCGCGTCGGTGCGGCGCGAGATCAGCCCCTTCCGCTCGAGAGCGATGACAGCGCGGCTGACGCCTTTCTTTGGGTGGCCCGAGAACTGGCAGAACTCGCTGGCGCTGATGCCCTCCCGGTAGTGGAGCGTCAGCAGCATCACGATCTCGGATCGGGTGATCCCGTGCTCGAGCTCGATCGCCCGAAAGGCGGGCTCGCGATAGAAATTCAGGACGTAGCCGATCTTGTAGGCCGTCGGAATCTCGGTCCCGTTGAGGATTCCGCGCAGGCCATCATCCTCGTCAGGCACCGCGGCATCGGGGGGCGCCCCATCCGAAATTAGTGTCATTTGCGACTTTTCTGTTGCGAAGCTCAGGCGCCGATCCTAGCATCCGCTGAACAGGATGGAACAATCATCCAGCGCCGGGAGGCAACCTTGGAGCAAGGCGGGCGACGCAGCGGGCCGGGGCTTGCCGCGAGCGGATGCAGGGCCTTCTTCGCGGGTACGGACCGCCGGCCGATCTATGTCGATCACATCGCATCCGAGGGAGAGGGTCGCGGCCTGCCCGTCGTGATGGTGCATGGCGGCTGCCACACGGGCCTCTGCTATCTCGCGACGCCCGACGGGCGGGATGGCTGGGCGACGCTCTTCGCGCGGGCCGGGCGTGACGTCTTCGTGGTGGATTGGCCCGGCCATGGCCGCTCGCCGGTGTGCGAAGACCTGCCGCGCCTGTCGACGGCGGAGATCGCTGAATCGATCGAAGACCTGATCAGAAGCATTGGACCTGCCGTCCTGCTCGTGCATTCCGCCAGCGGCCCCATGGCCTGGTGGATCGCCGAGCGCTCGCCGCAGACGGTCGCGGCGGTGGTCGGCGTCGCTCCGGGCGCCCCGGCCAACATCCTGCCTCGCCTGCCGGACGATCCGGCGGAAGTCGCAAAGCTGCGCAACGACGAGAGCCTCGGCTGTCCGGTGATGATGCCGGAGGACCGTCCCGTGCGCGTGGACGAGGCCTTCATCAGGACCTTCTGGGCCAATGCACCCCGGTTTCCGACCGACGCTCTGGCGCAGTACGTCCGCGCGATTGTCCCCGAGAGCGCGCGCCTCTTCAACGAGCGCTTCAACATCGGGGGCCGCGGCCTGACGATCCGGGATACGGCCGCGCTGGCGCGCACGCCGATGCTGGTCGTCACGGGCGACCATGACCCCCGCCATCCGCGCCAGGTCGACGAAGCGACGGCCCGCTACGTCGGCGCCACCTTCGTCTGGCTGCCGGACAGGGGCATCGCCGGCAACGGCCACATGCCGATGATCGAGGACAACAACGCCGAGGTCGCGCGGCTCATCCTCGATTGGCTGGCCGACAGAAGCTTGTAACCGACCGGCCGTCCCAGGCCGGCGTCAAACAGGGAGGAAGGGCATGAGAAAGCTGGCAATGGGGCTGACCCTGACGGCGCTGGTCGCCGCAGGCGCCGCGTCCGCGCAGGTGAGCAACGAGGTGGTGAAGATCGGCGTCCTGACCGACATGTCGGGCGTCACGGCGGACATCACCGGACGCGGGTCCGTCATCGCCGCCGAACTCGCCATCCGTGAGTTCGGCGGGACGGTGCTTGGCAAGCCGATCCAGGTGATCTTCGCGGATCATCAGCACAAGGCGGACATCGGGCTGGCCATCGCCCGCCAGTGGCTCGATCAGGAAGGGGTCGATGCCATCGTCGACGTGCCGAACTCCGCGGTCGCGCTCGCGGTGCAGGCGCTGGCGCGCGAGAAGAAGCGGATCGTCATGTATTCGGGCGCCGGCACCACGGCGCTGACCAACGAGCAATGCTCGCCCTATGGCTTCCACTGGACCTACGACACCTACGCCGTCTCGAAGGGCACGGCCTCGGCGGTCGTGAAGGCCGGCGGCACCTCGTGGTTCATGCTCGCTTCGGACTATGCCTTCGGGCACCAGCTCCAGAAGGACGCGACCGATGTCGTGGAGGCGAACGGCGGCAAGGTTCTGGGGGCCGTCCGCCATCCGCTGAACAACCTCGACTTCTCCTCCTACCTCCTGCGGGCGCAGGCGTCCGGCGCGAAGGTCATCGGCATCGCCAACGCCGGCAACGACACGATCCAGGCCATCAAGCAGGCGGGCGAGTTCGGTCTGGCCGACCAGGGCATCAACCTCGCGGCGCTGATCTTCTTCCTGCAGGACATCCACAGCCTCGGGCTGAAGACGACGCAGGGCACGTACCTCACGACGGCCTCCTACTGGGACCATGACGCGTCGTCCCGCGCCTGGTCGCAGACCTTCATGGAGCGGAGCGGCATGATGCCCTCGATGCTGCATGCGGGCGTCTACGGCTCGGTCCTGCACTATCTCAAGGCCATCCGCGAAGCCGGCACCGACGATCCCGACAAGGTGGCCGCCGTCATGCGGAAGACGCCGATCAACGACGCCTTCACGAAGGACGCCACCATCCGGGCCGACGGACGCGTGCTGCGCGAGATGTATCTGGCGCGCGTCAAGAAGCCGGCGGACTCCAAGGGTCCCTGGGATTACCTCGAGATCGTCAGGAAGATCGCTCCCGAGGATTCCGTCTGGCCTCTCTCCGAAACGAAATGCGCCGCAGCCAGGCAGTGATGGAGCCCCGGAACTGACCCCCGGTTGCCGCTCGCGGAGCCGGGCGCTCAGGTCTGCCGGGGGCCGTAGCCGACGACCGGTCTGCTGCGGCCGCGCACCTCGAGATTGCCCTGGCTTCCGAAGGCCTCGGGCTCTCCGGAGCGGCGCCAGGTTTCGTCGCAGATCATGAGGAGCAGCCCACGCGTCTTCGCCAGTTCCTGAAGGCGCTGGGCCAGGTTCACGGGATCGCCATAGACCGTGTAGGCCCGTCGCACCGAGCCTCCGACGCTGCCGGCCGCGATCCTTCCCGACGCGATGCCGATCCGCATGACGAGACGCACGCCGGAGAACGCGCGTGCGCCGAGGTCGGCCTGGATGTCGCGGGCCGCCGCAATGGCGCCCAGGGCCGAGGATGACGGGTCCTCCGCAAAGGTGAAGGCCGCGACGAACGCGTCGCCGGCGAAACCCGCGACGACGCCGCCGTGCCGGGCGATGCGTTCGGTGGCGACCTCGAAGACATCCGTCATCGTCCTGATCACCTCCTCAGGCGCACGCTCTTCGCTGAAGCGCGTGAACCCCGCGATGTCGCCGAACAGGATCGATCCTTCGAGGGCGCGAGGCGCAAGCCCCTCGGGCGAGCGGATCAGACGAAGCGCGACGTCCGGGGGGACGTACTGTCCGAACACTTCGAGCGCGCGGCGGCGCTCGGCTTCCGCGAGCGCGCGGTCGCGGACGACCCTTCTCGCCCGGTGCACCGCGTAGGCGATCAGTCCGGAAACGACGACGATCACCAGCGTCTCCTCGACGCGGTTGCCGAAGCCGACGAAATCCGGGTCGAGAAGGACCCGCACATAGTCCGCGCCGGTGCCCTGAGCCGGGTAATCCCGCCAGGACACGGTTCGACCCATGGAGGAAACGATCCAGGCGAAGCTGCCCCAGAGCGAGAGGCACGCCACGAGACCCGACCAGAGGACGAGCGCCGGAGACAGGGAGAGGGCGCCGACGGCGACGAGCACGAGGAAGTAGCCGACGTTGTAGGCCCGGAACACCATGATCTGCGGAACGCCCCCTGCCGCGGCGAGAGGAACCGTCGCGGCGATCACCCCGAGCGCCACCAGTTCAGCCGCGGTGAAGGCGTAAACGGCGACGCGGCTCCCTCCCCGGCTGAGGTAGACGAGCAGCGCCAGACCGGCGGCCATGTAGGCAAGAACGATGGCGAGCCCGACGATGGTCGTGGCGCGATAGGCGAACACGCCGTAGAGCAGCCAGAGGGACACGATGCCGAGGACCAGCGTCCGCCCGATGAGCGCGATGCGCAAACCTTTGCTCTCCGCTGCCGCCAGCGCCGCATCGGCGGCTTCGTCCGCAATATTCCTGTCATCATGCGTAGCGGTTGTGGCCATGTGACCTCTCGAACAGGCGCCACTTGTCCTGACAGCTGTGCGACGCTTCCGGCCGTGCGCGCAAGGAGCGGCTGAGATGCGAAGCGCCGACGCCAGGCGCGGATGCAGCGGCGAAGGCGCGCCGGCGCGCGACGGTCGGTCGCCCGCGACGACGGTCATCGCGTCATTCGGAACAAATGGCAGCCGATGAGGGAGCGGCAAGGCAATCGCAGGCTTGACATCGACCGCCACTAATGGGGCAAGCTGAAGCTTAGCAGATGCTCTCTGTCGCGTGGAACGTCAGACGGGGTGATTGCATGATCGGACGACGCGCCCTGCTGGCGACGTTTGCCGCGTCGCTTTCCGTGGCTCGGGCTGGCGCCCAGCAGCCCCAGAGGCTCGTCGGCATTCTCATGTCGCTGCCCGGCGACGATCCCGAACCGGTGGGCTGGATCGCAGCGCTCCGCGACGAGCTCATGCGCCTCGGCTGGCGAGAGGGACAGAACCTCGCCATCGAGACGCGCTTCGCCGGCGGCAGTGCCGAGCGCGGACGCAGCCTCACCGCCGATCTCGTGGCCCTCAAGCCGGACGTGCTGGTCGTCCACGGCTCGCCGATGCTGCTCGCCGCTCTCTCCGTCACGCGCGACATCCCGATGGTCGGCGTCTCCTTCGGCGATCCGGTCCGGGCAGGGATCGCCGCCAGCCTCGCTCGTCCCGGCGGCAATGTGACCGGCTTCTCGAACATCGAGCAGGGGTTTGGCGCCAAGTGGCTGGAGATGCTGACGGCGCTGGCGCCAGGTCTGCGACGCGTGCTGCTCGTCTACAATCCGCGTGGTCTGGCCGGCCCCGGCCTCAGGCAGACGCTCGAGGAGGCGACGCGCGGGAGCGGCATCCTCCTCGTTCCCGCTTCCTTTGCCTCGCTGGAGGAAATCGCGGCAGCGGTCGAGAATTTCGCGCCGGGCGGCGGCGGCCTCATCGTGCAGCCCGACTTCATCACCACGACCAACCGCCGCGCCATCGTGGCGCTGGCCGCCCGGCATCGCCTGCCCGCGATCTATCCGTTCGGCTTCTTCGCGCAGGCTGGCGGCCTGGCCGCCTACGGCGTCGATACGGCGGCGCTCTATCCACCGGCTGCGGGCTACGTGGACCGCATCCTGCGCGGCGAGAAGCCCGGCGACCTGCCGATCCAGCTGCCTGCCCGCTATCGTCTCGTGCTCAATCTGAAGACGGCCCGGACCCTCGGGCTCGACGTCCCGCCACTGCTGCTGGCGCAGGCCGACGAGGTGATCGAATGACCGGGTGGCGGGTCCCGAGCCGACGGGGCTTCATGACGATCGCGATCGGAGCGGCCGCGCCTTGTCCGGCGTCACCCCTCTCGGCGCAGCCGGCCCGCCGTCTGCCCAGGGCCGCGATCGTCCTCGGATCGTCCCCCCTCGCCGCGATGTCCGGCCCGGAACCGTCGGCGCTCTTCGTGCGCGCCTACCTGCAGGGACTGCGCGAGCAGGGATGGATCGACGGACAGACCTTCGTGCTCGAGCGACGCTCGGCCGAGGGCGATCCCGGGCGGGCTCCGGCCATCTTCGCCGCGATCGTCACCGCAGGCGTCGACGTGATCACCGTGGGCGGCGAGCGATGGCTGATCGATGCGGCCCGCGCCGCGACATCGACGATACCGATCGTCGCCAACATCGTCGACGATCCCGTGGCGAGCGGGCTGGTCGCCAGCCTCGCGCGGCCCGGCGGCAACGTGACGGGGATCGCAGAAGCGCCAGGCCCGGAGATCGAAGCCAAGCGCCTGCAGCTCCTCCTGGAGATCGTCCCTACTGCTCGCCGCATCGCCTTCCTCGCCTCGCCGCGCCGGATCACGCAGTTCGCCGGCATTGCCGTGCCTCCGGGCGTGACGATCGTTCCGGCCGCCATGGAGAGCCTGAATCAGCTCGAGCAGACGCTCGCGGCCATTCGCTCCGCGGGCGCCGACGGCCTGATCGTCTCGAATGACGGTCCGATCTTCTGGAGCCTGCAGCGGATCGCGGCCTTCGCGGCGGAGAACCGCCTGCCGGCGATCTTCGCGTTCCGGGAAGCGATCGATCCTGGAGGATTGATGAGCTACGGACCGGTCAACCGGTTCCGTCAGCTCGGCCGGATGACGGCCCGTTTTCTCGACGGGGCTCGCGTGGGAGAGGTGCCTGTCGAGGCGCCCGTGTCCTACAACCTCACCATCAACGCCAAGGCTGCCGCGGCGCTCGGGCTCCCCGTGCCGGCGACGCTTGCGGCCCAGGCGGCGGAGGTGATCGAATGACCGGACAGCAATGGCCTGGGGCAGCGGTCAAGCCGCCGCCGGAGCAGCGCCGGGCACGCCTGATCACGCGGCGAAGCCTGGTGCAGGCGGCTGCGCTTGGCGCGCTCTCCTCCTCCGCCCTCCCCTCGTCCGCCCTGGCGCAGGCGCCGAGACGCGTCGCAATCATGGCGGCGTTCGGGGAGGCCGACCAGGAAGGCGCGGCGAGGCTCGCGGCCTTCCATCAGCAGATGCGGAGCCTTGGCTGGCTCGAGGGCCAGACCATCCAGTATGAAACGCGGTGGCACAGCGGCGCGCTGGCGCTGGCGCGCCAGCAGGCGCGGGAGCTGCTCGCGCTCAAACCCGACGTGATGCTCGTCAATGGAACCATCGGAATGACGGCGATCCGCGAACTGGCCCCGTCCGTGCCCATCACGTTCGTGGTCGTGGCCGACCCGGTTGGATCGGGCTTCATCGACAGCCTCGCGCGGCCGGGCGGCACCATGTCCGGCTTCAGCTCCTTCGAGCCGGAACTGGGTCCGAAATGGCTCGAACTGATCAGGACGGTCGCGCCTTCGACACGCCATGTCGGCGTCCTGAGCGACCCGACCGTGACCGGCTTCGCACGCATCCAGCGGGCCATCGCGGAGGCGGCGCCGCGGTTCGGGCTGACGTCGGAGGATATCCCGGCAAGCACGGCCGCAGAGATGAAGGAGCGGCTTGCACGCCTCCTGGCCCAGCCCGGCACCGGGCTGATCGTGTTGCCGGCATCGATCAATTCGGTCGAGCGCGCGCTCATCCGCCGCATCGTGCAGGACCATCGCGCACCGGCCGTCTATCCCTTCTCCTTTCACGCCCGCGAGGGCGGGCTCGTCGCCTATGGCTTCGACGGGGTCGACCTGTTCCGGCGCTCGGCGGGTTATGTGTCGCGCATGCTCAACGGCGAGGCGCCGGCGAGCCTGCCCGTGCAGGCGCCGACGAAGTTCGAACTGGTCGTCAACCTCAGGACGGCCCGGGAGATGGGCTTCGAGGTGCCGTTGCTGCTGCTCGCGCAGGCCGACGAGGTGGTGGAATGATCGGACGGCGTGCCATGCTCGCCCTGGGAGCGACGCTGCTGGCCGAGGCCTCGCTGGCGCAGGGAGCGCGCCCGCGTCGCATCGGGATCGTCAGGCTCAGCGCGCGCCCGCAGGCCGGCGACATCCAGATCGCGGGGCTCGTCGAGGCTTTCCGCGCCCTGGGCCTCGCCGAGGGCAGCGCCATCCTGACGGAGAATCGCTTCGCCGATGGAGATCTGGCCCGTCTGCCAGCTCTGATGGACGAGCTGCTTGCAAGCGGCGTCGATGTCATCGTCGCGGTCGGGACCGCAGCGACCGATGCGGCCCGCCGCGCAACCGCGAGCGTGCCCATCGTCGCCTTCGCGAACGTGGACCCTGTCGCGGCGGGACTGGCCGACCAGCTCGGCCGACCAACGGGCAACGTGACGGGCGTGCTGATCGCGCCGGACGGAACCCTTGCCGCCAAGCGCCTCGCGCTCTTGCGCGAAGCGGTCCCGCTGGCGTCCCGCTTCGCCTTGCTCGCGCCGGCGAACGATCCGTTCTTCGCGCTGCAGATCCGGGAGACCGAGGCGGCCGCGGCAGCGCTGGGCGTCGCGCTCGCCGTCGTGCCGGTCCGGCCTGACGGGTATGGCGCAGCCTTCGAGGTGATCGCGCGCGGCGGCGCACAGGCGCTGGTCGTTGGTTCGCACCAGTTCTTCGTGCGCGACCGCCGGACCATCATCGCCGCCGTCGAGCGCCTGCGGCTGCCGGCGATGTACGAATGGCGGCATCAGGTGGAGGATGGCGGGATGATGTCGTTCGGCGCCGACGTCCGGGAACGCTACGCGCGTCTCGCAGCCTATGTCGACCGCATTCTCAAAGGCGCTCGACCTGCCGACCTGCCGTTCGAGCAGCCGGCCGCGCTGCGCCTGATCGTGAACATCAAGGCCGCCCGCGCCATCGGCCTCGAGCTTCCGCCGGGCTTCCTCGCGCGCGCCGACGAGGTGATCGAATGAGCGCGATCGACGCCGAGGCGCGCGCGCCGGCTTCTGGAGCAGCAGCTTCGCATCCCGTCCGCCGCGGGCTGCCTCTGGCGACGCGCTTCGCGCTCGCCTTCCTCGGGCTGGTGAGCGCCGTGCTCACGATCAACGGTGCGATCGACATGGTGCTGTCCTGGCGCGAGGCAACGCGGCAGGCCTTCCGGGTCCAGCAGGAGAAGGCCGATGCCGCCGCGAGCCGCGTGGCGCAGTTCGTCGCCGAGATCGAGGGACAGATGGGCTGGACGACGCGGGCGGAATGGGCGCGCCTGCCGGTCGATCAGCGCCGCTACGACTTCATCCGGTTGCTCAGGCAGGCGCCCGCCATCACCGAGCTGATCCAGGTCGACGGCCAGGGCCGCGAGCAGCTGAAGCTCTCGCGCCTCGAGCCGGACGCGGTCGGCTCGAACGTCGACCTCTCGGCGGACCCGCGCGTTGCCGGGGCCTTGCGCGACCGCATCTGGTACGGGCCCGTCACCTTCCGCCGCGGCTCCGAGCCCTACATGGCGATCGGCATCGGCCATGTCGGCCGAAACGCCGGCGCCACGATCGCCGAGGTCAACCTCAAACTCGCCTGGGACGTGGTGACGGGCATCCGCGTCGGCGAGACGGGCTACGCCTTCGTCACCGACCTGCGCGGTCGCCTCATCGCCCATCCGGACATGAGCCTGGTGCTGCGCGACACCGATCTCTCCCGCCTGCCGCAGGTGGCGGCGGCGATCGCCACGGCGGGGCGGGAGGCCGGCGCAACGCGCGTGGTCGACGGGGTCGGCCCCGACGGACAGGCGGAGCTCTCCGCCTTCGCAGCGGTGCCGAAGATCGGATGGTTCGTCTTCGTCGACCTGCCAAGGCGCGAAGCCTTCGCCGCGGTCTGGAAGGCGCTTTACCAGACGCTCGCGCTCCTGAGCCTCGGCATCGGCCTCGCCGGGGTGGCGGGAACCCTGCTTGCTCGCCGCCTCTCGGCGCCGATCCGCGACCTGCGCGCCGGCGCCGAGCAGCTCGGCCGCGGCGATCTCGCGAGCCGCATCCCCGTGAAGCGCAGCGATGAGATCGGCGCCCTGGCGACCAGCTTCAACGTCATGGCCGAGCGGATCCAGGAGGCGCAGGCCACGCTGGAGAAGCGGGTCGAAGAGCGCACCGCCGATCTGAATGAAGCTCTGGAACAGCAGACGGCGACCGCGGACGTGCTGAAGGTCATCAGCCGCTCCGTCTTCGACCTGCAGCCGGTGCTGCGCACGCTGATCGACACGGCGGTGCGGCTCTGCCGCGGCAGCCGCGGCACGATCTACCTCCGCGACGGCGACGTGCTGCGCGCCGCCGCGTTCCACAACAACGTTCCGCAGGAACTCAAGGACCATCTCATGGCGACGCCCATCCGGCTGGATGAGGATCGCGCCCTCACGCGGTCGTTTCGCGAGGGCAAGGTCATCCATATCGAGGATTTCAACAATGATCCCCTGACCAGCCGGTCGGTCGCGCCGCTGCATGCACGCTTCGGCTCCATGCTCTACGTGCCGCTCATCCGCGACGGGGAGCCTGTCGGCTGCCTGACGATGCCGCGCGAGCAGGTGAAGCCTTTCAGCCCCCGCGAGATCGAGCTGGTGCAGACCTTCGCCGATCAGGCGGTGATCGCCATCGAGAATTCGAGGCTCTTCGAGGAGGTGCAGGCGCGGACGAAGGAGCTGCAGGAGTCGCTCGAGTACCAGATGGCCACGTCGGAGGTGCTGGGGGTCATCTCCCGCTCCGCCGCCAACGCCCAACCGGTCTTCGAGGCGATCGTCCGCAGCGCCGCGACCCTGTTCGCGCCCTGGTCCGCCAACATCTCGATCGTCCGGGACGGCATGTTGCATTTCATGGCGAGCGCGGCCGCCGATGAAGCCGATTCGGCTGTCATCAAGGCGAACGTCGAGGGCATCTATCCGCTGCCCCTCGATCCCGAGAGGGCGCCCTCCGCCCGCGCGATCCTCGAGCGCACGATCATCGAGTTGACCGACACGACGCGGCCGGAAACGCCGGAGGCTTCCCGCAGGGTGCAGGCCGCGACCGGATTCCGCTCGATGACCTTCGTGCCGCTGCTGCGCGAGGACGAGGGCATCGGCACGATCATCCTGACCAACCGCGAGCCGGGACACCGGCTGACGGAGAAGCAGCGCGCCCTCGTGCAGACCTTCGCCGATCAGGCCGTGATCGCGATCGACAATGCGAACCTGTTCGAGCAGGTGCAGGCCCGCACGCGCGAGCTGCAGGGATCCCTCGACGACCTGCGCGCCGCGCAGGACCGGCTCGTCCAGTCGGAGAAGCTCGCCTCGCTGGGGCAGCTGACGGCCGGCATCGCGCACGAGATCAAGAACCCGCTCAACTTCGTCAACAACTTCGCCGATCTCTCGCGCGAACTCGTCGGTGAGCTGGAGGAGCTCATGGAGAAGAGCGCCGACGCCGTCCTCAAGGCGGAGGCGCGCGAGATCACGGAGATGCTGCGCGGCAATCTCGAGAAGGTCGTGACGCACGGCAAGCGCGCCGACTCGATCGTGCGCAACATGCTGGCCCATTCGCGCAAGGGCGGCGACGAGCGGCGTGTCGTCGACCTGAACACGACCGTGGAGGAGGCGCTGAACCTCGCCTATCACGGTGCGCGAGCCGAGAGGCCGGGCTTCAACGTGACGCTCGAGCGGGACCTCGACCCTTCGGCCGGCCGGGTCGAACTCTATCCGCAGGAATTCACCCGCGTCCTGCTCAACCTCATCGGGAACGGCTTCCACGCCGTCGAGAAGAAACGGCGGGAAAGCGCCGCCCCCGGCTTCGAGCCGACGCTGACGATCAGCACGCGGGCCGCCGGCGACAAGATCAGGGTCATGGTGCGCGACAACGGCACGGGCATGCCCGACCATGTGAAGGCGCACATCTTCGAGCCCTTCTTCACGACGAAGCCCACCGGAGAGGGAACGGGGCTGGGGCTCTCCCTGTCGCACGACATCGTCGTCAAGCAGCATGGCGGCGAGATCGCCGTCGAGACGTCTCCTGGCGAATTCACCGCCTTCACCGTCACCCTGCCGCGCGGGGCCACTGCGCCGACCGGAGCAATCGCGCCATGAAAGTCCTGATCCTGGTCGTCGACGACGAGCCCGACGTGGCCGATCTCTTCAGGCAGCAATTCAGACGCGAGCTGCGGTCGGGCCGCTTCGAGATGGCCTTCGCGGCCTCGGCGCCCGAGGCGATCGCACTCGTGCGCGAACCCGGCGACGCGTCGCTGATCCTCGTCTTCTCGGACATCAACATGCCCGGCATGACCGGTCTCGATCTCCTCCCCCATATCAAGGCCGCGCAGCCGCATGTGCCGGTCATCATGATCACCGCCTATGGCGACGCCGACACCCGGGCCAGGGCGCTGTCCGCCGGCGCCGACGGGCTGATCGTCAAGCCCATCGACTTCGCCGTGCTGCGGGCCGAGATCGACCGGAGGCTCGGCTCATGAGCCTGATCCTCGTCGTCGACGACGAGCCCGACCTTGAGCTTCTGGTGGTCCAGAAGTTCCGGCGGCGAATCGCCTCCGGCGAATGGTCGTTCGTTTTCGCCCATGACGGCCTGGCCGCGCTGCAGGCCATCGAGGAGAACCCGGGCGTCGCGCTGGTGCTGGCGGACATCAACATGCCGCGCATGGACGGGCTGACGATGCTCGCGCGGTTGCAGGAGGCGCAGCATCCGATCGCGACGGTGATCGTCTCGGCCTATGGCGACATGGCGAACATCCGCACCGCCATGAACCGCGGCGCGACCGACTTCCTGACCAAGCCGATCGACTTCGCCGACGTGGAGGCGACCATCGAGAAGACGCTGCGCCACGTCGCCGCGATGCAGGAGGCGCGCGCCCGGCGGGCCGAGGCCGAGCGCGCCCATGCGGCGCTCGCCCGCTACTTTTCGCCGAACCTGGCCGCGGCGCTTGCGGCGGGCGACGGCAGCGTCGATCTGAGCGGGCGCAGGCGGCAGCTGACGGCGCTGTTCACCGACGTCGCGGGCTTCACCTCCCTGGTCGAGACCATCGAGCCGGCGATCCTCGCCGCTCTGCTCAATCGCTATTTCTCGGCGATGACGGACGTCGTGTTCGCGCACGAGGGCACCGTCGCGAAGGTGATGGGCGACGCGCTCCACGTGCTGTTCGGCGCGCCTGGCGACCAGCCGGACCATGCCGGCCGTGCGGTCGCCTGTTCGCTCGCGCTCGACAGGGCGGCTGAACTGTTCCGGGCCGAGATCGCGGCGGAGGGCATCGCCTTCGGCGCCACGCGCATCGGCGTCCATTCCGGACCGGCGCTCGTCGGCGATTTCGGCGGCGGACGCTTCTTCGACTACACGGCCTACGGCGACACCATCAACACGGCCGCCCGCCTGGAGGCCGCCAACAAGATGCTGGGAACCCGCATCTGCGTCAGCGCAGAGACGGCCGCCCTGATCCCTGATTTCCGCGGCCGCCCCGTCGGCGATCTCGTCCTGCGCGGACGCACGAGCCCGCTGCGCGCCTACGAGCCCCTGCCGGCCGACGGGCAGGATCCCGCGCGCTATTTGGCGGCCTTCGACAAGCTCGCTTCCGACAGCCCGGACGCCCTGCCCGCCTTTGCCGCGCTGGTTGGCGAGCGCGCGGACGATCCGCTGGCGAGCCTTCATCTCAGGCGCCTTCTCAACGGCGAGCGCGGCGTCGCCATGAGGGGGATCTGACGGCGGCCCGATCAGTCGATCACGTCGTTGGCTTGCGCCAGCAGCAGCGGCGGAACCTGCAGCCGCAGCGTCTTCGCGGTTCTCAGGTTCAGGGCCAGGTCGAGCTTGGAGGGCAGCTGGATCGGCAGGTCGCTCGGTCTCTCGCCCTTGAGAATGCGGTCCACGTAGCCGGCCGCGCGTCGAAAGAGGTCCTGAACGTCGGGGCCGTAGCTGAGCAGGGCGCCGGCCTCCGCGAATTCGCGCTGCTCGGCCACCGCGGCGACGCCGCCCGCCAGCGCGAGCCGGCAGATATCGTCGCGCATCGTGGTCGTCAGGAAGTCCCGCACGACGATCAGCGCCTTCCCGCCGCCGGCCACGAGGCGGTCCACGTGGGCCTGGAACTCGACCGGAGAGGCGGAGGTCAACCCCAGCCGGATGGATCTGAGGCCCTGCGCCTCCGCGTCAGAGGCGGTGCGCTGCCCCCATTCGTTGAAGAAGCGATCCGTGGCGTTGTGGACGACGCCCACGGTCGCAAGGTCGGGCATCGCCTGCTTGAGGATCTCGATCCTCTTCGCCGACAATTCCTCGCCGAACGAGGCAAAGCCCGTCAGCGTGCCGCCCGGCCGGGCGAGGCTCTCGAACAGTTCGGGATCGCTCTGCGACGAAGGCAGGCCGATGGCGACGATGGGAATGGACGTCGACATCCTGAGGGGCCGTGTCACGGCAGGCCCCGGGCTGAGGAACACGTCGACGGGGATGTTGGCGAGCGACTGGATCATCGCCCCGACGCGGCTGGCGTCGCCGCCAGCGTGTCGAGCGACGATCCGCAGCGCCGGCCCTTCGGGCCGGCCGACCTCGGCGAGGCCCCGGCGAAAGGCGTCGAGCGTGGGCTGATCGCCGGCTTCCGACGCAAGACCGATGAAGCCGACGACGACGGGTCGTCCGGTCTGCGCGCGGCTTGCTCCGGGAACGGCAAGGGTCCCGAGGCCGCCGAGCAGCTGGCGCCGCGAGATCACTCGATCACCTCGTCGACGCGGGCGATGATGGCGAGCGGCAGTTCGACGCCGATCGCCCTGGCCGCGCGCTGGTCGACGAGGAACTCGAAGCGCGTCGGCTGCTCCACCGGCAGCTCGTGGATCGGCGTGCCGTTGGCGGCGCGCACCAGCTGGCGGGCCGCGCGGCGGAAGCCCTCGCTGATGTCGGGGCCGTAGCTCATCAGGCCGCCTCCCGTGAGGTAGCGTTTGTTGGACAGCATCAGCGGCATCTTCTCCTTGATCGCCGCCTCGCCGATGCGCGTCCGGTTGGTGATCGTGGTCAGGTCCGAGACGATGAAGGCCGCCGCCACGCCATCGGCCTTGAGCCGCCTGAAGGTCTCCTCGATCTCGTCGGGCACCTTGATGCCGCGCACCACGAGTTCGATCCCGAGCGACGCCTGCGCACGGGCCGCCTCGTCGAGCTGCAGCTGCGAGGGATAGTGGGTGTTGAACAGCACGGCGAACTTGCGCGACTGCGGAAAGGCCTCGCGCATCAGCTGCACGCGCTTGGCGGAAAGCTCGCCCGAATGAAAGGACTGGCCCGTGACATTGGCCTCGGGCCGGGCGAGGCTCTGGACGAGACCGTCCTGGATCGCATCGCGGGTCGCGCCGAAGATGATCGGGATGGTGGTCGTCGCCGCCTTGGCGGCGAGCGCCGCGTTGCGGTTCGACACGACGATGGCGTCCACCTTCGCCGCGACCAGCGCCGCCACCTCGCCGGAGATGTCGACATCGGGCCGCGCCTGGTATCGGTAGTCGATGATGGCGTTCGTCCCGGGACTGTAGCCGTTGTCGCGCAGCCCGAGCTCGAACTGCTCCTCGAAGACGGATTTCTGCGGGCCGCTCACGATATAGCCGATCCGCAGCGGCCGGAGCGCATCGGCCCGCGACCGTGTCGCGGTCGCCTGCAGAAGAGCCGCCGCGGCCGCGAGCGTGAGGAAGCGCCGCTTCGTCTGAACGATGGCCCCTGCCCCCGGTCCTGCGTCCTTCATTCGACCCCCTTCACCGCGCAGATCGTCGCGCGCGTGAGCCTGTTCCGGGATGACACCGGAAGTTACGACAGTCCTGAATATCGACAAGGCCGAACTGGGCGGGCGGGGCCCGCTCAAGCTCAATTCTGCGTAAGCAGGGTCGGCGTCAGCCCCTCCCCCACCGCGGTGGGAGATGATGGGGCCCACGTTGTCCAGTCCCCGATCATGGCATCACGCTTCTCCGCCGGGCATCCTAGCTCACCTACGAAGATGTGACGTGAGGTGTCGGCTGGCCGGGGTCGGACTGACGGAACTGGCCGTGACAACAGTCGTTTCGCAACCGGCGCGATATCGCCGGCGGAGACGATCATGACCGAAGCCCGACCACGCGTCGATCGACGCAACTTCCTCAATCTCGCGGGCTCGGCCGCAGCCATTGCGCCGGCGGCGCTGGCCGGCGAAGCCGCCGCGCAGGCCGCCCAACCGGCCCCCGCCTCCGACACCACCATCTCGGTCACCTTCACGCTGAACGGCCGGACCCAGCGACTGGAGGTCGATCCGCGCACGACGCTGCTCGACGCGCTGCGGGAGGAGGCGGGCCTGACGGGCTCGAAGAAGGGCTGCGACCATGGACAGTGCGGCGCCTGCACGGTTCATGTCGACGGTCGTCGCGTCCTTTCCTGCCTGACGCTTTCGGCTTCGCTGGAAGGCCGCGAGGTGACGACGATCGAGGGGCTCGCGAATGCCGATGGCGCCCTTCATCCGATGCAGCAGGCCTTCATCGACCATGACGCCTTCCAGTGCGGCTATTGCACGCCGGGTCAGATCATGTCCGCCGTCGCCTGCGTGCGCGAGGGCCACGCCCACACCGATGACGACATCCGGGAATACATGAGCGGCAACCTCTGCCGATGCGCCGCCTATCCCAACATCGTCGCCGCCGTCCGGCAGGGCCGCGACACGATGGGGGCCTGAGCCATGCGTCCCTTCACCTTCGAACGCGCGGCCGACGCGCCCGCGGCGGTCCGCTCGGGTCGCAGCGAGGGCGCTCGCTATCTCGCCGGCGGCACGACGCTGCTCGATCTCATGAAGCTCGATGTGGAAAGGCCCGCACGGCTGATCGACACCTCGGCCCTCGCGCGTGATCCGGCGCTGGCGCGCATCGAGGCCGGCGAGCGCGGGTTGCGGCTCGGGGCCTTCGCCCATATGGCCGCTGTCGCCGACGATGCGGGCGTGAAGCGGCACTTTCCGCTCGTGCAGCAGTCGCTGGCGCTGGCGGCCTCGGCCCAACTGCGCAACATGGCAACGCTGGGCGGCAACGTGCTGCAGCGCACCCGTTGCCCTTATTTCCGCGACACGTCCTACGAGGCCTGCAACAAGCGCAATCCCGGTTCCGGCTGCGCGGCGATCGACGGCCACAATCGACTGCATGCGGTGCTCGGCGTCAGCGACGCCTGCATCGCGAGCTATCCCGGCGATTTCGCCCAGGCGATGATCGCGCTCGATGCGCAGGTGCAGATCGCGGGTTCCGGCGGCGCGCGCACCATCCGCTTCGCCGACCTCCATCGTGGTCCGGAGGAGCCGGCGCGCGAGACGAACCTCAGGCAGGGGGAGCTCATCACCGGCTTCACGGTCCCGGCCGGCGACTTCCGCCGCTCGATGTATCTGAAGGTCCGCGACCGGCAATCCTACGCCTTCGCGACAGCCTCGGCGGCGGTGGCGCTGCGCCTCGAGAACGATGTCGTCCGCGACGCGCGGATCGCGCTCGGCGGGGTCGCCTATCGCCCCTGGCGGGCCGAAGCGGCGGAGCAGATGCTGGAGGGCAAGCCCTTCAGCGAAACGCTCGCCCGGCAGGCGGCGGCGCGGGCCTTCGCCGGCGCGAAGACGCATGAGCACAATGGTTTCAAGGTGGCGCTCGGACAGGAGACGCTCGTGCGCGCCCTGGTCGAGACGGCCCGGATGGAGATTGCAGGATGACCGAAGCCGCCCCCGAACCCGAACAGAACATGGGCCGGCCGGAGCCCCGCTATGATGCGCGCGCCAAGGTCACCGGCGAGGCTCGCTATGCCGCCGACTTCGCAGTCGCCAATCCCGCCTATGCCATGCTCGTGACCAGCGCCGCCGCGAAGGGGCGCATCACGCGCATCGACAAGGCTGCGGCCGAGGGCGTCCCCGGCGTCCTGATGGTGATGACCCACGAGAACAGGGGCAAGCTCGGCCCCTTCAAGTTCTTCGGCGCGGGGGGCGAGAGCGCGACCGCGCGTCCGCCGCTGGCCGATGATCGCGTCACCCACGATGGCGAGATTGTCGCGATGATCGTCGCCGAGACCTTTGAGGCCGCCCGCGAGGCGGCGCACAGGCTCAACGTGGACATCGCCGCCGAGACGCCGGTGGCGGGCTTCGGCGATGCCGGCGTCACCATCAAGCCGGCCGCGAAGCCGGGCTCGCAGCATGACAAGGACGCGGAAGCCGGCGACTTCGACCGCGCTTTCGGCGAGGCCGAGGTCACGATCGACGTCGAGTACAAGACGCCGACGCAACACCACAACGCCATCGAGCTCTTCTCGACGACATGCGCCTGGAGCGACGACGAGCTTACCGTCTACGAGCCGAGCCAGTTCGTCACGGGCTTCCAGCATGGGCTGGCCCGCCAGTTGGAGATCGATACGGACAAGGTCCGCGTGGTGTCGCCCTTCGTCGGCGGCGCCTTCGGATCCAAGGGGTCGCTGACCCAGCGCACCGCGCTCGTCGCGCTGGCGGCGCGCCGGCTGAAGCGTCCGGTCAAGCTCGTCGTCATGCGGGACCAGGGTTTCACCACCGCGACCTACCGGGCGGAGACCGAGCACAGGATCAAGCTCGGCGCAGCTCGCAACGGCAAGCTGACGGCCTATGGCCACGAGGGCTTCGAAGTCTCGTCGCAGGCGGACGATTACGTCGTCGCCGGCACGGAGAATGCGGCGGCGATGTATGCGACGCCCAACATCCGCACCAAGGTCTATGTGGTGAAGGCGGACCGCAACACGCCGGGCTTCATGCGCTCGCCGCCTGAAGTGCCCTACATGTACGCGCTGGAATCCGCCATGAACGAGATGGCGGACAGGCTGGGGCTCGATCCGGTCGAATTCCGCCGCATCAATGACACCGACCGCAATCCCCTGAACGGCGCCCGCTACACCAGCCGGTCGCTGATGAAATGCTACGACGAGGCGGCGGCCGCCTTCGGCTGGAAGGACCGCAAGCTCGAGCCGGGCCAGATGCGCGACGGCGACTGGCTGATCGGCTGGGGCTGCGCGACAGCCTGCTACCCGACGCAAATGGATGCCGCCACGGCGCGCGTGCGCCTGACCGCCGATGGCCGCGTCCGCGTGGAGACGGCATCGCATGATGTCGGCACCGGTGCCTACACCGTCATCGCGCAGATGGCGGCGGGCGAACTCGGCGTGCCGATGAAGCAGGTGGAGGTCAGGCTCGGCGATTCCCGCCTTCCGCCGGGGCCCGTCGCCGGCGGCTCGGTGACGACGGCCAGCGTCTGCTCGGCGGTCAAGCTCGCCTGCGACGATATCCGGATGAAGCTCGCGCGGGCAGCCAAGCCGGACGGCGCAGCCGACAGAAGCCGGCTCGAGGCGGACGGAATCCTCTTCGAAGGCGGTGAGCGCGTCGCCGTCAAGGACGCATGGGAGCGGCTTGGCTCCGGCGCCATCGAGGTGGTCGGCGAGTACGTGCCGCAGGGCGCGAAGCCCGGCGCGCTCGCCCGCCATTACAAGGGCGGCGTCGGCATCAGCGGGGGCGTGCTCGAGGATCGGACCATGTTCGCCTTCGGCGCGGAGATGGTGGAGGTGCGCGTGCATGCCCGGACACGCGAGGTCCAGGTGCCACGCATCGTCGGCGCCTTCGCCGGAGGCAGGATCCTGAACACGCGCACCGCCCGCTCGCAATATCTCGGCGGCCTCATCTGGGGCGTCGGATCGGCGCTGCATGAGGAGACCGAGATCGACCGCAAGCGCGCCCGCTACGTCAACGACAATATCGCCGAGTATCTGATCCCGGTGAATGCCGACATCCGCGACGTGAAGATCATCATGGTGCCGGAGGTGGACACGGAGGTGAACCCGATCGGCGTGAAGGGCATCGGCGAACTGGCGAATGTCGGGACCGCCGCGGCCCTCACCCATGCCGTCTATCATGCGACGGGCATCCGCATCCGCGAATTGCCGATCCGGATCGAAAAGCTGCTGCAGGCCTGACGGGCGAGACCGGTCGCAGGACAGTGTGGGCCCTTCGCTTCGCGCCGTTCTGCTCTGCCCGGCCAGGCGATCAGTCGAGAGCCAGGGCGGAGAGGGGCGCTTCCAGCGTGAAGATCACGCCTTCGGGATTGTAGGCGAGCGTGGTCTTGCCGCTGAAATAGCCGGCCAGTGCGCGCTCGATGAGCCGTGCTCCGAACCCCGTTCGGGTTGGCTGGAGGACGGTTGGGCCGCCGCGCTCCTCCCAGACCATCAGGAACGAGTCATCGGCAATCGACCATTTCAAGGTGACGAGGCCGTCGCCATTGCTCAGGGCGCCATATTTGTTCGCGTTGGTCGCCAGTTCATGGAGGCCAAGCGCGAGCCCTAGCGCAATTCTCGATGAAAGCGTCAGTTCCGGTCCGCTGATCTCGAAGCGCGAGAGAACCGCATGGGGCTTCAGCGTCGCGTGGGCGACCTCGATGATCGAGGCTCTCTCCCAGGCCTTGCTGGTCAGGAGGTCCTGCGCGTCCTTCAGGGTATTGAGGCGGGCCAGCAGATCCTTCTTCAGCGTCTCGATCGAATGCTGCTGGTTCAGCGTCTGGATGGCGATCGCCTGCACCATGGCGAACACGTTCTTCATGCGATGCTGCATCTCTTCCGAGAGCAGCCGCAGCTGATTTTCCGCTTCCTTCAGCGCAGTGATGTCACGGGAGACTGAGAGCACGGCCTCGGGAGTGCCGTCGGCCCCCATGATGGGCGAGACCTGCACGTCCCAGTAGCGGGACCGGCCGGCCATCGTATCGGCATATCCCTGGAAGCGCGAGCTGCGACCCTCCCTCGCCTCCGCCAGGGCGAAGGCGACGTCGGCCTTCTTCGGGCCCGACCAGAAATCGGGCCAGGGACAGCCCTTGATGGCGTTGAAGTCGCTGACATCCATCGTCCGCTGGCCGCCCTCGCTCATGAACGACAGCTTGCCATCCAGGGTCAGCACCTTGATGCAATCATCCGACGCAGCAAGCAGGCTGCGCATGAAGCGTGCGTCCCTTTCGGCGGATGTCGGCAAATGCTGATCCCTCGTCTGGCGCCGGCCCAATGTCTTGCGGCGGCGACAAAGTCTCTCTGAATAATGAGCAAGGCTTGAGATCTAAGCGGATCGCAAGATCATTTCCAGCCTTTTCGGCTGCCAGTCTTCCAGCAGGGCTGAGGGCCTGCGCTCACATGAACAACAGGTGCTATTCACGCGCGAAATTCTGGCCGTTGATCGCAGCCGCCAGCCCACTGATCAGTGCGGCCGTTACGTAAGGCTTGCGGAGGAAGGAGCAGGCGGAAGGGCACGCCGGCAAAAGGGGGTGCGGCGCCATGGTCGGGACAACAGCTTCATGCTTGAGACGGTGCGCCGCCTTGCGTGAAACGCCCCGAACCACGTCGCATGCCAAGCCCACCACTATTCATCGCGGCGGATGGCAACCAGCGGGCGGCCTCGCGCGAACAGATCGAGAGGCCTGAGTTCTGCCTCGCCCTCCGTTTGGATGGAATGATCCGAACGGAGTGCATGCGCGCCCGATCAATGACGTGATCATGATCTTCCGGAAAAGTGGTGTCGCCTTCTCCGGAACAGGCTCTAGTCATCATCGCTGTATCGGTCGCGTCGGTGGCGAGGGTAAGGGTCACCATAACGACGGGCTCGGGGACCGTCCCGATAGACCCTGCGCTGGACATAGCCTTGGCAATAGCCTCCTCGGCAATAGGTATCGGCGATGCGCTCGCGCACGATGCTGTTGTTCGAAGAACTGTTCGAGCTTGTGTTGGACGACTGGCTCCCGGCCTGTGCCGTGCCGGCAAGGACCATCGAAGCCAGCAAAGTGAAGTACCTTGTCGACATGGGCGATCTCCTTTGTCGTGAGGCCGCTTAGGCCGCCCCCTGCATGAACATGGACGTCCGGCAGCACGCCGGGGACCGTCAGACCCCGGGAACCGTGCAATATGGGTCCGCCTTAACACATCACCTTGCCATTGGTTCATGGCGCGGGCGTGGCGTGCCCATCACGGAGAAAACGGAGCACAGCGGCGATTGCCGCTTGCAACGCGGTCCAAGCGCTGTTAAACGTTTTTCTGTAAAACGTTTAACAGCGGATGATATGACCAAGAGGCGGATCACGATCAAGGATGTGGCGGCGCGCGCCGGCGTCTCGATCGCGACCGTCTCCAACGTCTTTTCCGGCCGGAAGCCCGTGAACGAGGAGCTGAAGCTCCGGGTCAACGCGGCTGCGAAAGCCTTGTCGTATCAGGTGGACCGCGCCGCCTCCCAGCTGCGCACCGGGCAGACGCGCGTCGTCGGCGTGCTGGTGCCCGATCTCGACGACGTGTTCTTCACGTCGCTGGTCTCGCAGATCGAGGTTCTGGCGCGGAAGGACAATTACGAGATCATCATCGCCAGCTCCCGCGATGATGCGGCGCTCGAGCGATCGCGCCTGGACGCCCTGTTGTCCTGGCGGCCGGCCGGCCTGATCGCTGTGCCCTGCACCGACAGGCTGCCGAAGGCGCTCCAGCAGGAGGCGGGGCGGCTGCCGATGGTCCTGGCCGACCGCGTGCCGCCTGGCGGGTCGATCGTCGACACCGTGGCGATGGACAACCGCGAGGCCGGCGAGATCGCTGCGCGCTACCTCGCCACGCTCGGCCACGACCGCATCCTGATCGCCGCATCGAGCCTCTCCATCTCGCCGATCCGCGAGCGCGTCGAAGGTGTTGCTCGGCTGGCCCGCCAGCGGACGGGCGGCGAACCGACCGTCGTCGAGCTCGGCTCGAACGCCGAATCCGGCGCCCAGGGCTTCATGCGCTGGCTTGAACGGAATGACCGGCCGTCGGCCGTCATCGCCCTCACCAACGTCACAACGCTCAGCGTGTTGTCCGCTCTGGCGCGGTTGAAGATCGACATCCCCGATCCCGTCTCGGTGATCGGCTTCGACGATTATCCGTGGATGAGCGCGCGCAAGACCGGACTGACCGCGATCCGCCAGCCGATCGAGGAGATCGCGGCAGCCGCGTGGGATCAGTTGCGCAAGCGCATGGCTGGCGATGCTTCGCCGCCTCGCGCCCTGGTTCTGAGCGGGAGCCTGCGGGTGCGCGACTCCGTCCTCAACCTGTCGCGCGCGGACGCGCCGGCCACCGAGGCCATCATCGAAACACAAGAAGAGCCACGAGCGATCCACTAGGGGACCAACCCCAGGGATCGATGCTCGGGCGGAGGAAACGAGGAGTCAGACTTGCAGTCCGGATCGCCTGCGCTCGCGCTGCCGTTGCTCGCGCCCGTGCATCTCCTGATCCTGAGCGTCATCGTGATCCCGTCGGTCTACGTGATCTGGCTCAGCCTCAGCACCTCGACGTTCGGTCAGGCGCCGGCGTTCGTGGGACTGGCGAACTACGCCCGCGTCCTGGCCGACCCGGCCTTTCGCAGCGCGCTCTTCAACACGGTCGCGCTCGTGATGATCGCCGTTCACCTGGAGATGGCGCTCGGCCTCGGCATGGCGCTGCTCTTCGCCAGCGGCCTGCCGATGCGGCGTCTGCTCATGGTGGCGGTGCTCGCCCCCTATGCGGTGAGCGAGGTCACCGCCGTCGTGATGTGGCGCTTCCTCTTCGATCCGGATGCGGGACCGCTTACGCTCCTGCTGAAATCCTATGGGCTCCCGACGCTGGACTGGTCCTTCGAGCCCTCGCATGCGCTGACCCTGATCGGGCTGCTGACGATCTGGCTGCACCTGCCCTTCACCTTCGTCATCATCTACGCGGCGCGCCTGGCGATCCCGGCCGAGCTCTACGAGGCGGCCACCATCGACGGCGCCAGCCGCTGGCAATCGTTCCTGCGCGTGACCCTGCCGCTCCTGGCGCCCGCGATCGCGATCGCGCTGCTGTTCCGCTACATCTTCGCCTTCCGGCTCTTCTCCGAGGCCTGGCTGCTGACGAAGGGCGGTCCAGCCCGCTCCACGGAGGTGGTGGCGATCTACCTCTACCAAGAGGCCTTCACCTTCAACGCCTTCGGCCCGGCTGCCGCCACCGCCTGGATCATGGTGGTCGTCTCGCTGCTGCTGGCGGCAGCCTATGTGCTCGTGCTGCGCGGAAAGATCGGCGGCCATGCGCATTGATCGATGGATCGTCGGCATCGGCAAGGGCGTCGCCGTCGCGGCGATCCTCGCCTGGTCGCTCGTGCCGATCCTCTTCATCGTCGCGTCGTCGTTCAAGCCCGGACAGGACATCTTCGCCGTTCCGCCGCGCTACCTGTTCGAGCCGACGCTGCGCCATTACGGCGAACTTTGGCGCGCCTGGGGCGCCTTCTTCACGGGGCTGGTCAACAGCACGATCGTGACGGCCGGCGCCACCGCCCTCGCCGTCGTCGCCAGCACCTGCGCGGGCTACGCCTATTCCCGGCACGCCAACCGCTATCTCGAGGCCAGCGTCGCAAGCCTCGTCATGGTGCGCCTCATCCCGCCGATCGTCGTGACGCTGCCGCTCTTCCCGATCGTCAACGCGCTCGGCCTGAACGACACCCATCTCGTTCTCGTCGTCCTCTATGCGACCTTCTTCGTCTCGCTCGGCGCCGTGCTCATGCGCACCTTCATCGACCAGATCCCGCGCGAGCTCGACGAGGCCGCCGGCATGGACGGGGCGGGCCAGATGACGATCCTCTGGCGCATCATCGTGCCGGTCGCGGCGCCCGGCATCCTCGCCGTCGCCGTCTTCGTGGTCGTCTATTCCTGGAACGAGTTCCTCTTCGCCTTCATCTTCACCGGGACGCGCGCCAAGACCGCGCCGCTCGTGATCTCGGAGATGATCGGCTCCATCGACGGCGTGGACTGGGGCATCCTCTTCGCGGCCTCCACGGTGCAACTCGTGCCCGTGCTGCTCTTCGTCGTGTTCATGAACCGCTATCTGGTCGCCGGCCTCACCGCCGGGTCAACGAAGGGCTAGGAAAGCCCAAGGGAGGAACCATGACCAAGCCGAGCCTGGCATCCCCGCTCTCGCGGCGCGCGTTCATCGCCGCAGCCGCGGGAGGCGCAGCCGCTCTGACAGGCGGTCCTGCGCGCGCGCAAGCCAAGACCCTCAACATCCTCAGCCACCGGGTCCATCAGACCGTGCTCGGAGGCGACACCGCCGAGCTCTTGAAGGACTGGAAGCAGGCGAAGGCGGCCGAGCTCTCCTTCACGACGCTCGATTCCAACCCCCTGCAGGACCGTCTCTTCCGAGAAGCCAGCCTCAGCCAGACCGATTTCGGCGTCGGCTACCTCATCGACAACCGGCCGACGTCGCAGATCGCGGCCCTGTTCGAGCCGCTGGACGCCTACCAGAAGCAGGACCCGATCGAGGATTTCGCCGACATCGCGCCCGGCCTCGTGCAAGGCATGACGGTGGACGGCAAGCTGATCGGCATCCCGGTCCGTCACGCGACGCAGGGCCTCTTCTACAACGAGGAACTGCTCGCCGAGGCCGGCATTTCGGCGCCGCCGAAGACGCTCGAGGAGCTGATCGACCAGGCCAGGAAGACGACCTTCACGTCGAAGGCGGGCACGCCCGTCACCGGCATGATCCTCGCGTCCGATCTCGCCGTCTTTCCCGTGATGTTCGCGCGCGCCTTCGGCGGCGACTTCATCAGCGCCGATTTCAAGCTGGTGCCCGATCCGGCGGCGCTGGAGGCCGGCATCGCGGCGCTGCGGGGCATGTTCGAGGCCGGCTCGCTGCCGCGCAGCTACGCCACCACGAAGAACGACGATCAGGTCACCTGGATCCAGCAGGGACGGGCCGCCTTCACGATCCTGCCCTTCGCTCGCGGCGCGCAGCTCAACAACCCGCAGCAGAGCAAGTATCCCGGCAAGATCAAGGGCATCGCATTCCCCGGCTCCGCCGCCAACAAGAGCGGCAAGCCCATGGCCTCCGTCGTAGAGGCCTGGGCGATGGCGATCCCGAAGAACGCCAGGGACAAGCAGCTTGCCTGGGCCTACATCAAGGAAGTCTCCAGCAAGCGCGTCACCACGGGCATGGCGATCAACGGCAATGGCCCCGTGCGCGTCTCGACCTACGCCGATGCGACGCTGAAGGAGAAGAACCCGCTTGCCACGGTGGAGGCCCAGGTGCTCGCCAACGCGCGCGGCGCCTTCCCGCCGTTCCCCGAGGCGGCCCGCGCGCAGACGACGTTCCTGGAAGAGGTTCAGCTCGCGGTTCTCGGCCGCAAGAGCGCCAAGGATGCCGTCTCCGCCATCGCCCAGCGCGTCAAGCCAATGATGCCGGCCTAAGGCTTCCCACGCCGCCGGAGCATCGGCTCCGGCGGTTCCTTTTCCTTTGCCAGAAGACAGACACGGATCAGCCAACCATGCTCACGTCCAGCGCCCGCACCATCCAGGAGCCCGCCCGCTCCATTCCCGTCGCCGCGGAATATGACGTCCTCGTCGTCGGCGGCGGTCCAGCCGGCATCACCGCGGCCCTGGCGGCGGCGGAGGATGGCCTCCGCGTCGGCCTCATCGAAAGCCGCAGCTTCGTCGGCGGCAACATGACGATCGGCCTGCCAGTGCTCGGCTTCCTCGGCCAGAAGGGCAACCGGATCATCGATGGCCTGCCGCAGAAATTCATCGAGCGGCTCCGCGCCGAACGCGACGGCGCCAGCGAGCACCGGCCCTGCCCCCTCCACATGGGCATCACGCTGGTCGAGCCGGAGGCCGTGAAGACGGTGGCGCTGGAGATGCTGGTCGAGGCCGGCGTCGATGTGACGTTCTACACCTTCTTCTCCGACGCGATCGTCGAGAACGGCGAGATCCGCGGCGTCATCGTCGAGAGCAAGAGCGGCCGAAACGCCATCCTCGCCAAGGTCGTGGTCGATTGCTCGGGCGACGCGGACGTCGCCTTCCGCGCCGGCGTGCCGACCGAGAAGGGCAACGCCAACGGCGGTATGCAGCCGCCGACCCTGATGTTCTGCCTCGCCGGCGTCGACACCGATGCACTCAGGCTGTCGATCGCCAACGCGCCGCCCGCCGCCCGCACCTACCTGACGGATTTCATCCCGGCCGAGTATTTCGGCCAGAACCACCAGTTCATCGTCGTCGGCCTGCGCGAACTGATGGCGAAGGCCAAGGAGGAGCGCGGCCTCCAGATCCCGAACGAGCGCACGATCATCATCACGGGCTTGAAGAAGGGCGAGGTCTGGATCAACATGACGCGCGTCAAGGGCACGGACGGCACCGACGCCCGCAGCCTGACCAACGGCGAGATCGTCGGCCGCGCCCAGATCGACGACATCGTGACCTATCTCGTCAATTACGTGCCCGGCTTCGAGAAGGCCTACTTCACCAAGACCGCGCCCTTCATCGGCATCCGCGAGACGCGGCGCATCGTCGGCCAGTATGTGATGACACAGGAGGACGTGCTGTCCTGCCGGCATTTCGAGGATTCGATCGCGGTCGCCAGCTATCCGATCGACATCCATCGTCCGTCCGACGACGGCTGCACCCTGATCTGGTGCGGCGACTGCTACGACATTCCCTACCGCAGCCTCGTGCCGCAGAAGATCGGTAACCTGCTCGTGGCGGGCCGCAGCATCTCGGCCACCCACGAGGCGATGGGCGCCATCCGCGTCATGGCGACCTGCATGGCCATGGGCGAGGCGGCGGGACGGGCGGCCAAGATCTCGGTTCGCGGCAATCGTCCGCCGGCGGACATCGACATCGAGGAGCTCCGCCGGCAGCAGATCGCCCACGGCGTCTATCTGCGCCGGCCCGACGGAACGCGCGACGGCGTCGAGGCCTCGGCCGCGGCCTGACCGGGCCCGGCGTTCCGCTCGACCGACGGGGATAGCATGGGCGATCACCTCATCGGAATCGACGTCGGCACCGGCAGCGCCCGCGCGGCCGTGTTCACGCGCGATGGCGCCATGCTGGCGGAGGCGCGCCGCGACATCGCGCTCTTCCAGGACGGGCCTGACCTCGCCGAGCATTCGAGCGCCGACATCTGGGCGGCGGTGGCGGACAGCGTGCGCCGCGCCATGGCCGCCTCGGGCCTGGCTCCGCAGGCGATCGGCGGCATTGGCTTCGACGCCACCTGCTCGCTGGTGGTCGTCGGCGAGGGCGGCCGCCCGCTCCCGGTGGCAGGTCATGGCGATCCCGCGAGGGACGTGATCGTCTGGATGGACCATCGTGCGCTGGACCAGGCCGAGCGCATCAACCGCACTGGCCACGCGGTGCTGCGGTATGTCGGCGGCACGATCTCGCCGGAGATGCAGACGCCGAAGCTGCTGTGGCTGAAGGAGCGCCTGCCCGCCACCTACGCGGCCGCCCGCCACTTCTTCGATCTCTCCGACTATCTCGGCTGGCGCGCCACGGGAGACCTTGCGCGCTCCAGCTGCACGGTCACCTGCAAATGGACCTACCTCGATCACGAGCAGCGCTGGGACGAGAGCTATTTCCGCGCGATCGGCCTTGGCGATCTGGCGGATGACCGCTTCGCCCGGATCGGCGAGGTAATCAAGCCGCCGGGCGCGCCGCTCGGCCAGGGCCTGACGCCATCGGCCGCGGCCGACCTCGGACTGCCCGCCGGCACGCCGGTGGGGACCGGCCTCATCGACGCGCATGCCGGCGGACTGGGCTCGATCGAGGTGCGCTCGCCCCATGGCGACGGGCTGACGCGCATGGCCTATGTCTTCGGCACCTCCGCCTGCACCATGGCGAGCAGCCGCGAACCCCTGTTCATTCCCGGCGTCTGGGGGCCTTACCACGGCGCGATGGCGCCCGGTCTCTGGTTGTCCGAGGGCGGCCAGTCGGGTGCGGGCGCGGCGATCGAACGGCTGATCGCGCTGCATCCCGCCGCGCCGCAGGCGGCCGACCGCGCCAGGGCATCGAGCCAATCCCTGCCCGCCTGGCTGGCGGACGAGGCGGCGCGTCGCGCGACGACCCTCTCGGCTGCGGTCGAGCTCGCCGGAAATCTCATCGTGGTGCCGGACTTCCTCGGCAATCGCTCGCCGCACGCCGACCCCGAACGGCGCGCCGTCATCGCCGGCCTCGGCATGGACCAGAGCCTCGACAATCTGGTGTCCCTCTATGTGGCGGGCCTGCTCGGCATCGCCTACGGCCTGCGCCAGATCATCGATGCAAGCCGTACCTGCGGCGCGCGCATCGAGGCGCTCTCGCTCAGCGGCGGGGCGGCGCGCCATCCCCTGATCCGGCAAATGCTGGCGGATGGCGTCGGACTGCCGGTGCTCGCCTGCGACGGCGTCGATCCGGTGCTTCTTGGCGCGGCGATGCTGGGAGCGGCAGCGGCCGGCGGCCATCCCGATCTTTCCGCCGCCATGCGGGCGATGGCGCCGGCAGCGGAAGCCTGGCTGCCGGCGTCAGGCGGCGCGGCGTCCCGCCACGAGCGGCGCTATGCCGCCTTCAACCAGCTGCAGGCGGCCGCGAAAGCCGCGATGGACGTGATGCGCGGTCCCGCCGCGCGGAAGGAGAACGACAGTGGCGGATGAACTTGCCGGCAAGGTCGCCGCGATCACCGGAGCGGCATCGGGGATCGGCCTCGCCTGCGCGACGCGACTGCTGGCGGCAGGGGCCCACGTGGTGCTGATCGACAGGGATGCGGATGCGCTTCACAGGGTCGTCGCCGGCCTGGGCGGCGATGCCTTCGGCCTGCAGCTCGACCTCACGGATGGCGCGGCCGTGGATGGTCTGCTGCCACGCATCCTCTCGCAGATGGGCCAGCTCGACATCTTCCATGCCAACGCGGGCTCCTATGTCGGCGGCGACATCGCCGACGGTGATCCCGACGCCTGGGACCGGATGCTGAATCTCAACATCAATGCGGCTTTCCGCAGCATTCGCGCCGTGCTGCCTCATTTCATGGAAAGCCGCTCCGGCGACATCCTGCTCACCAGCTCGGTGGCGGGTGTCGTGCCGGTCGTCTGCGAGCCCATCTACACCGCCTCCAAACATGCGGTGCAGGCCTTCACGCATACGGTCCGCCGCCAGCTCGCGCCGCATGGCATCCGCGTCGGCGCGATCCAGCCGGGACCCGTGGTGACCGCGCTCATCGACGATTGGCCGAAGGACAAACTGGAAGCGGAGCTGGCGCGCGGCGGTCTGCTGCCGGCGGCGGAAGTCGCGGAGGCGGTCTTCTTCATGCTCAGCCGGCCTCGAAACGTCACCATCCGCGACCTCGTCATCCTGCCGCAGAGCAACGACCTCTAGCTCCCGGGATCAGCACCGATCCTTGGCCGGGCCGGGACGGGGGCTCATGGCCGGACGAGCGTCAATTGTGCGGCCTCGAGCACTGATGTAGCGTGGCTTCGTGACGCGGTTGATCCGCGTCGGGAGGAGACGGAATTCATGAAACAGTTCAGGGTGTTGAAGCTCGCACTCGCATTCGGTACGGCGCTCGGCGTCTGTCTCGCGGCGGCGCCGTCGCATGCGCAGGCCACGCTCGACGCGGTCAAGAAGCGCGGCAAGATCCTGTGCGGCGTGTCGCCGGTCTCGGCCGGCTTCTCGTTCGCCGACGACAAGGGCGTGCGTCGCGGCTTCGATTCGGATGTCTGCCGCGCCATCTCGGCCGCTGTCTTCGGCGATCCGGAGAAAGTCGAGTCCGTGCCTCTGAGCACCAACGTGCGCTTCCAGGCTCTGCAGTCCGGCGAGATCGACGTGCTCTCGCGCCAGACCACCTGGACTTTCTCGCGCGACAACTCGCTCGGGCTCGATTTCGGCCCAATCGTCTTCTACGACGGCCAGGGTCTCATGGTGCCGGCCAAGTTGGGCGTGAAGAGCGCAACCGAGCTCGCGAGCGCCGTCGTCTGCGTGCTGCCCGGCACGACGACGCAGCAGAATCTCGAGGACTTCTTCCGGCCGCGCAACATCAAGTACGAGTCGGTCGTCATCGAGAATTCGGACGAATGGCGGAATGCCTATTTCACCGGCCGCTGCGACGCCATCACGACCGACCGCTCCGACCTCGCCTCGGTCCGCGCCGTCGCCCCCGATCCGAAGGCGCATGTCATCCTGCCCGAGACGATCTCGAAGGAGCCTCTCGCGCCGGTCGTCCGCCAGAACGACGCCAACTGGCGCGACATCGTCACCTGGACTGTCCATGCGATGGTCGCGGCGGAAGAGCTCAAGATCACGCAGGCCAACGTCGACACGTTCCTGACCAGCAAGGATCCGGAAGTGCAGCGCATGCTCGGCGTCACCGGCGACCTCGGCAAGATGCTGGGGCTCGAGCCGCGATGGGCCTTCAACGTCATCAAGAGCGTCGGCAATTACGCCGAGCTGTTCAACCGCAACCTGGGGCCGGACACCCGCATCGGCCTGTCGCGTGGGCCCAACCGGCTCTGGACGGAGGGCGGCCTCCTCTACTCGCCGCCCTTCCGCTGATGCGCAGGCCGGGCATCCGCGCCTGACGCAGAAGACCGGCGGTCGGCCTCGCGCCGTCCGCCTTACTCACCCCCTTGTTCGCCGAGATGGACAAGCCGCGATGACGCGCCTGTTCTATGATCTTCGCCTGCGCGCCATCCTGTATCAGGTCCTGGCCGTCGCGGGCGTCCTGGGCTGCGGCTGGTATCTCGCCTCGAACGTCTCGCAGAAGCTGGCCGAGCAGAACATCGTCACCGGCTTCGCCTTTCTCTGGCGGGAAGCGGGCTTCGTCATCAGCCAGAGCTTCATCGACTATAAGCCGACCGACAGCTTCGCGCGCGCCCTGCTGACCGGCGTGCTCAACACGATCTGGGTCTCGTCGCTGGCGGTCGTCCTGGCCACGACGATCGGGGTGATCGTCGGCATCGCCCGGCTCTCGGGCAATCCGCTCTTGAGGGCCCTCGCCTTCTTCTACGTCGAGGCTCTGCGCAACGTGCCGCTGCTGCTCTACCTGTTCCTCTGGTACGGGCTGATCGTCACCATGCTGCCGCCGGTGCGCGAGGCGATCGAGCTGATGCCGCACGTGTTCATCTCGAACAGCGGCCTCACTATTCCCGCCATGGCCTGGACGCCGGAGCATACCAAGGTGCTTGTCGCCTTCGTGGCCGGGGTCGTGCTGGCCGTCATCGTCCATGGGCGCCTGGTCGAGCGCCGGGTCGCCACCGGCGTCGAGGCGCGCATCTGGCCCTGGGTGCTGCTGGCGCTCCTGGGGCCCGCGCTCCTGGCGGCGGCGATCCTCCAGCCGGCGCTCAGCATCGAATATCCGGAGCGGGGCCGCTTCCGCCTCACGGGCGGCGCGCATCTGAAGCCGGAGTTCACGGCACTCCTCATGGGGCTGACCCTGTCGGCCTCGGCGGGCATCGCCGAGACGGTGCGGTCCGGCATCCTTTCCGTGAGCCGGGGCCAGTGGGACGCCTCGCGCTCGCTCGGCCTCGACCGGGGCATGGCGCTCAGGCTCGTGGTGCTGCCGCAGGCGCTTCGCGTCATCGTCCCGCCGCTGACCAGCAGCTACCTCAGCCTGTTCAAGAATTCCTCGCTCGCCACCGCCATCGGCTATCCGGACCTGGTGCTTGTGACCAACACCACGATGAACCAGACGGGACAGGCGATCGAAGGCATCGCCATCATGATGGGCGTCTATCTCACCCTTTCGATCACGATCTCGCTCTTCATGAACTGGTACAACGCCCGCGTGGCGCTGAAGGAGCGCTAGGCCTTGTCCCAGACCGAAATGGCCGCGATCCGGCCGCCGGCGGGGCCGGGCTACCTCCAGCGCGTGGTCAAGCCGCTCTTCGGCACGCCGCTCAATGCGTTGATCTCGCTCGCGTGCCTCGCGCTGTTCTGGCTCGTCGCCAAGGCGGCCTGGGGCTGGCTGGTCACGCACGCGGTGACGGAGGGCGGAGCCCCGGTCTGCCGCGCCACCGACGGCGCCTGCCTTCCCTTCCTGGCGGCGAAGGCCCGGTTCATGATCTTCGGCGTCTATCCCTACGAGGAGCACTGGCGTCCTGCCCTCGCGATGGCGCTGTTCCTCGGAGCCATCGGCCTCTCGATGATCCCGCGCCTGTGGGGCCGCTGGCTGCTCCTGCTATGGGCGGGCGTGGTGGCCGCGGGCATGGCGCTGATCGCCGGCGGCGTGCTCGGCCTCCGCCCGGTGCCCACGTCGCTGTGGAGCGGGCTCCCCCTCTCCTTCATCCTCACCGCCGTCGGCTTGGCGCTGGGTTTCCCGCTCGGCGTCATCCTGGCGCTGGCGCGCGCCTCGAAGCTGCCGGCGATCCGCATCATCGCCATCGTCTTCATCGAGGTCATCCGCGGCGTGCCGCTGATCTCGATCCTGTTCATGGCCTCGGTGATGCTGCCCCTGTTCATGCCGGCCGGCATGACGGTGGACAAACTGCTCCGCGCCCAGATCGCCATCATCATCTTCGCCGGCGCCTATATCGCCGAGGCGGTGCGCGGCGGCTTGCAGGCGATCCCGCGCGGCCAGCATGAGGCGGCCGGCGCGCTCGGCCTGCACTACTGGCAGTCGATGCGCCTGATCGTGCTGCCGCAGGCGCTGAAGATCGTCATTCCGCCGCTAGTCAATATTTCCATCGGCTTCTTCCAGGACACGACGCTGGTGACGATCATCGGCCTCCTCGACTTCCTCTCGACGATCCGCACGGCGATGCTGGACCCCGAATGGATCGGCGCGGCCGTGCTCGAGGCCTATCTCTTCGCGGCCATCGTCTATCTCGTGTTTTCCTATGCGATGGGAGCCTACAGCCGCTATCTCGAGCGCCGACTGAGGACGGGGTACGACTGATCAGCCCGCGCGCGCCGACCGGTGCTCCCGGACGAAATCCATCGCCTGATAGGTCCAGTAGGTCATCTGCACCGCGGCGCGGCCGAGAGGGCCGCCGGCCCAGACGAGGCCGAAGGGAGCGAAGCGCCGCCAGCGGTCGCTCGCGCCGAGGATCCCCTCGGCCACGACCCGGCCGCCGATCGCCGTGGTGTTCAAGCCATGGCCGCCGAAGCCGAAGCAATGCCAGACGTTCGGCTGCGCTTGCCCGATCATCGGCATGAGATGGCGGGCGTAGGACATAAGGCCGGACCAGGCGGCGTCGACCTTGATGTCGGCAAGCGAGGGATAGGTCGAGGCCATCGTGGCGCGCAGCATCTCCGCCAGCCGGGCCGGCTCGCTAGTGCGGGTCGTGATGCGCCCGCCCCAGAGCAGTCTCCGCCCCTCGTCGACGAGCCTGTAGTAGTCGCCGGCGCGGCGGTCGTCGAGGATGGCCGCGGGCGTCCTGATGACAGCGCCGATCCGCTCGGGCGCAGCTTCGGTCAGCAGCACGTAGGTCGCGATCGGCAGCATGGCGCGGCTGAGCGTCGGCGTCACCGACCCCGTGTAGCCTCCGGTCGCGAAGACGGTGTCCCGCGCCCGGATCTCGCCCGACGTCGTGCGCAGAACCTTCACGGCGCCGTCGAGCTCGACCTCGACCACGGCGGAATTCTCGAAGAGCAGGCCGCCCAGGGCTTCGACGCCCGCCGAGAGGCCGAGCGCGTAGTTGAGCGGATGGAAGTGGAACGCCTGCGGATCGAACAGGCCCTCATGGTACTTCGACGAGCAGAGCACGGCGCGCACCTGCTCGCGGTCGCGGAACTCCAGCGCATAGCCGAAATCCCGCGCCATCTGCTCCTGCTGCGCCCTCAGCCCGGGCGCATCGGCATAGCGCAGCACGCTCAGCTTGCCGTAGGTCGGCCTGTTGTCCGAAGGTCCGATCGCCGGCAGGTTTTCCTCGATGATGCGCACGCCCTCGATCGACAGCCGGTAGAGCTCATGGGCCGCGTCGCGTCCCGCCATCGCCGCGATATGGGACAGGCCCGTCGCATAGCCGGGGCTGACGAAGCCGCCGTTGCGGCCCGATGCGCCCCAGCCGATCCGTTGAGCCTCAAGGACCGCGACCCTTCGGCCGGCGCGGACGAGCTCGATCGCTGCGGTCAAGCCCGCCAACCCGCCGCCGACGACCGCGACATCGACATCGACGGTTCCGGCGAGGGCAGCGCGCGGCTCCGAGGGGGCGCGGGTGCGGGCATAGAAGGAATCGACGTAGCCGGTCATCGTCACGCTCCGGACGGGTGAAACGCTCAGCCCGCGAGCGGCAGGGACAGCGGGGCCAGCTTCGCCAGGGGCCGTCGCTGCGGGTCCCCCTGCTCCGCCGCGCGACAGGCGCGCCGCTGTGCATCCTGCAGCTGCCGGACCGCGCCTTCGACATCAAGCGTGAGCACCTTGCGGTCGCGCAGGACCGCCGCGCCGTCCACGAAGACGTCACGCACCGCGCGCTCGGCGGCGCAGTGGATCAGGTTGCGCAGGGGATCATGCACGGGTTGCATCGTCGGCGCATCGAGGTCGACGAGCACGAGGTCCGCCTTGGCGCCGACGGCGATCCGGCCGATGTCGTCCCGGCCGAGCGCCCGCGCCCCGCCCGTGGTCGCGATGTCGAAGAGCGTGCCCGTGTCGAGGTCGAACACGGAGCCCGCCGTGACGCGCGAGCAGATCAGCGCCTCGCGCATCTCCTCCAGCATGTTGAAGGGATAGCTGTCGGTGCCGAGGCCGACATTGACGCCGGCGCGGCGATAGCCGCCCAGCGTCTGCAGCGTCATGCCGGATCGCGCGAAGGTCACCGGGCAATGGGCGACGGTCGTTCCGGAGCGGGCGAGCCGTCCGAGGTCCTCGCGCGTGCGCTGGCGCGTCCAGGCGTGATGGTCGAGGAAGATGCAATGGCCGACGATGAGGTCCGGCCCCAGCAGTCCCAGCCGCTCCATCATCTGCGGCGCGGTCTCGCCGGAGCGGCGCAGCAGCTCCTCATGCTCGGCCATGGTCTGCCCGCCATGGATCGTGATGCGGAAGCCGCGGTTGCGCGCCTCGGCGGCGGCCTCGCGCAGCAAGTCCTCGGAACAGGTCTCGATCTGCGAGGGCGCGACCACGCCGTCGATGCGGCCGGACGGGTGGGCCCGCGCCTCCGCGATGAAGGCCAGCGCCTGCCCATAGCGCTCCCGGCCGCGCGCCTCGTCCCACGTGTAATCGAGCCGGTGGGAGCCCTCCATCCGCCAGGTCGCCTCGCGGAAGCCGGGCGCCAGCCAGGAGCGCAAGCCGCTCTCGGCCGCGAGCGACAGCCAGTGCGGATGCACCCCGGCGATGTCGAGATGCGACGTGACGCCAGAGCGCATGAGGTCGGCCAGCATCACGATCTGGCAGGCATCCTTCGCGTCTGCGTCGGAATCAATGAGCGCCGAAAACTCATAGAGCGCATTGCCCCAGAGAGCCGCCGTGCCGACATCCTCGAACAGGCCCTTGGCGATGGGCTCGTCGCCCGAATGGCAATGGATGTTGACGAGGCCCGGCATCGCCATCAGCCGGCGCCCGTCGATCTCCTCCCCCGCCTCGCCGGCATAAGCCGGGCCGACATGCAGGATTCCCACCTGAGAGAAGGCGATGTCGATGCCCTGCCGGTAGGCATGCGCGTCGTCGGCATCGCCGCGAGCGATGGCCCAGGCGCAGTTGCGGATGACGGTGATGGGGGAAGGCATGCGCGCGGGAGACTAACCGGCGGCCGCATGGCGTCAACCCGCAGCGCTGGAGGGCGCCTCGGAATTTCCGATGGAAGGCATGTCGCGGGTGCGCTCGATCCGGGGCTGCGACATGCGGGTCGTCGAGGCGATCGCGCCATGTTGCAGCCTTTGAAACAACGGCGCTGCGATCATGCACCCGGCTCGAAACGGCAGCGGCCTAGGCCCTCCGGACATGGAGCGGCGCCCGTTCGCGCCGCCAAGCCTGGAGCCCATGACATGACCAAGTCCCGATCCATCAGGATTCTCGCCGCGGCGCTCGTCGCCGCTTTCGTCGCGACGCCGGCGACGGCGAAGCCGGAGCGCGCCCCTGCCGATGTGCAGAAGCGCTATGACCAGTTCATCACCGGCTTCCGCGCCGCGCTGAAGGCCAACGATGCCGCCGCCGTCGCCTCGATGACGGCCTTCCCCTTCTACTGGAACGGCATGCGGGACGGAGCCTACTTCCAGAAGGTCGTCTATCCCAAGGCCTTCCCGCGCAAGGTGCGGGACTGCATCGCCCGCGGCCGCTCCTTCTACGACCGCTACGACACCGGCAAGGACGCTTTCACGATCTTTTGCGGGGAGCAGCTGTTCGTCTTCACCGGAGACGCCGACGGCTTTCGTTTCACCGACATCGGCGTGAACGACTGATCCTTCGGCCGCGCCTGCTGGCGTCAGAAGAGGATGGCGATCCAGATCGAGGCGGCCGCCAGCGCCAGCCAACCGATGCCGAGCAGCTGATAGAACTCGGGCTGCGACGCCGGCCTGACGTCAGGCTTCGTCGGAACCACGGGCCGCTCGTTCGTCCTGGCCCACGCCGCCGCGTCCGCTCCGGGAGCGCGGGCGTCCGCGCGTGCTGCCGTCCTGCTGAAACCGTTGCTCATCGAGAGCCTCCTGTCGCTTCATCGCCTTGCGATTGAAGCTGATCAGAGGCGCTCACGCGCGTGAGCAATCTGTGAGAAGCCGAGGCCCTCCTGCTGCCTGGCCTAGGTTTCGATCAGGCCGCCCAGCCTCGTCGGCCATTCCTCCAGCTCGCCGGGCCCAAGCGTCGCTGGCGGCGGCGGCAGCGGACCCAGTCCGCCGAGCGCAAGCCTGCGCGTCGCGCGTGGAGCCGCCATGCTGGTGCCGGAGAGCCGTATCGTCGCACCGCTCCGCGTGCCGGCCGCTCGCACGCCCCTGAGGGCTGTCGACTCGTCGGAGACGGCCGACATATGCACGTCTCCGGGGCCGGGCGGCTGGCCGTCCGGTCGCAGCGGTCCGGCGCCTGCATATTCCGTCGCGCGTTTGGTGTTAGCGTAGTAGCCCGCCACGACCGTGACCTTGTCATGCGTGGCGATGCCGTTCAGCGTGCCGAGGCGCCGCACGAAAGCATTCGGCCGGTTGTCGATCCGCGATCGCGCGCCATCGGGACCGAAGGCTTCATCCAGGGGGTCGTCGAAGGCGCTCTGCCGTCCGCCCCTGCTGTAGCCGTAGGGGTCATTGTCGAGCTGGATGCGACAGGAGACGGGCGCCGAAAGCGGCGCGCCGCCGGTCTTCTGCAGGGCGACTCGCCAGCGGCCCGACGGCGCGGCCGGCAAGGCCGCGTCCACGGGGTCGGTCGGGGCCAGCACGACCAGCAGGCGCTTCCAGCGTTCGTTGTACATCTCGACACTGCAGCGCCCGATCACCCGGTCAGCGATCAGGATGTCGGCGTCGCAGGCCAATGCGGTGATGGCCTGCGGCGCGAGATCGAAGACGATGGGCTGCGAGGTCGCGCATGCCGCGCCGTCCGGAGCCGTGACGGACACCTGGAACGCCGATGCCCCGGCGGCCCCTGCCGCCGCCGGCAGCCACACTTCGAGGTAGCTCGGCGTGCGGTCCGTCGGCTGGATGCGCCAGGGAATCCCGAAGGGCGCCCCACCGTTGAGAGCCTCGGGCTGGATCTGTCCGTGCAGACGGGCGCCGAAGCCGTTGCCCGAAGGCATGACGAGCGTTGTCGGCCGGCGCTTCGCGTCGCGCGCCGCCACCCGGTCGCGCAGGCCGCGTTCGAGGGGGCTGCTGCCGTCATGAGGGCCGCCCGAGTAGCCGTAGCTGATATTGATGAAGAGCGGCAGCGGCGCGTTCCTGTCCCCGCATTGCGCTGCGGCGATCTCCTCCGCGCAGAGGATCACGTAGTCGAGCGCATCGAGGATGAAGGCGTCCTTCCCGAAGCCGGTCGTGTCGATCGTGACGGCGGGCGGAAGCTGCACCGTGATGATCCTCAGGTCGTCGATCTCGCTGCCGGAAAAGCCGGGAATTCGCCCTGCGGCGGCGTCGATGACGTGGGAGCCGTGCGTGCCGAAGCGATTGATGGACGGCGTGCGTCCCGTCACGACGTCGAGCGCCCCCGAGCGGGCATAGATCGCGTCCTCGTCCGGCCCGTGCGCCGCGCGCAAGGCATCGATCTCGGCGCCTGTCAGATCGCGGCCATAGGGCAAGGCGCCATCGGTGGCGGCGCCCTGCAACCAGCAATAATCGAGCCGCGTCGCGACGCCCGCCGCGTCGAGCAGGTTGCGGTGCGCGAAGGGGATCCCGTCGTCGATCACCGCGACGACGACCGGCCGGCTGCCCTTGCGGATGCTGCCGTTGCTTGCCGAGGGGCGTGCCTTCAGGCGACCGCCGTTGGGATTGACGCAGGCCGGCGGCAGAGGCGCGTTCAGGCGGAAGACCGGATCGCCGCCCACCCCGCTTGCGGAGAGGTAGGCACGGACAGGTTCGCTCAGGACGTCGAGCGCGGCGTCGAGGCGCTGCAGGGTGACCGGGGTCGTCTCGCCTCCTTCGCCGAGATCGAGCACGAACGGCCAGTGTGTCGGCCTCCGCACCCGTTCCTCGACGCTTCGCGAGACTTCGCTGAACTGGATCCTCGGCTGCGAAGTCGCTGGCCTGGCGCTGAAGTCGGACGGCAAGGCCGTCGGCGGCAGCAACGCGACACCGGAGATGTAGCGAAGCTCATTGGCGCCGAGGCCGAGGCCGGCATAGCCGAGGCCCGGCCCATAGATCCACCGTTCACGTGTCCCCGTGGGCCGGGGCGGTCGCCCCTCGTCGGCGTCGACACTCATCGCGCGCCCCCGTCCTCAGGGCTTGAATTCGTCGAGGGTTTTTCCCCAGAGCCACGCGAAGAGCTGGCTCGTCGGCACGGTGATGGCGGCGGGCGTTCGCTCCAGTCCCCGCGTGAGGCTGTGACCGTCGGGCATCGGCGTCGGATTGTGGAATTCTGCCACCAGGAAGTCCGAGTCCTCAGCCCGGTAGCTCCGCCAGGAAGCCTTCCCGCCCCGGCATTTCGCCAGGATCAACTCGCCCACCGCTTCACCCAGGGCAGCACCGGCCCAGGTGTCGATCGGGAAATGGAGGCCGGCGACGGTCCGGTTGACCGCGATGCGCTCCGCCTGCTTGTAGAGCAGGGCCACCATCGGATCGACCCGCGGATAGGGGCGGCTCGCCGGCGGCCGGGCGCCGAGCACCTGCACGAGGCCGGACAGCACGGTGGCGACCGCGAAGGCCTCGGTCGCATGACCGCTCGGGAAACTGCCATGCGCCGGCGTCTGGATCATCGGCATCACCGTGGCGCCGCGCCGGTCCGGCCGCAGGCAGGCGAGATGGTGCTTGGCCACCAGGGCGACATGCGAGGCGATCGCCTGCGTCGCCGCGATCAGTTCGAAGCATTTCGCATGGACGTCGTTCTGCAGGCCCAGGATCGCGGCGAAATAGTCGGTGGGATATCCGACCTGGTTCAGGATTTCCGGCGACCGGTCGGCGCGCTGGTCCGCATAGCTCCGCAGGTGCCGAAGCTGCTTGCGGAAGAGCTCGGGCTCGGGCCTGTAGAGCGTCATGAATGGCTTGCGGCGGAACGTCAATTCGACGCCGTCGAACGCCACCGTTCCACCGCCGTCCTTACGCCTTCCCGGTGTCCAGTCGAGATGCCGCAGAAAATCAGAGACGTATAGCGAGCCTCGCACCCAGGGCGCCCAGAGCGCGAGGTTCGAAGGGGAGGAGAGCGGCAGCTGGGAATAGACGCCAGTGCCGACCGGACCATCGTCATCTTGGCCCGCCGCATGCACGATGGCCTGGGCCGCGATCATCAGCGCCTCGGCGGATTGTGCGAGGCTCCCCTGCCCTGACTGACCCGACTGGCCCGATTGGCCCGACTGCCCTGACTGACCCGACTGGCCGGACTGGCCGGATTGCCCCGATTGGCCGGACTGGCCTGACATTCTGCCCTCTCAATTCTCGCTGAAGCCTGCGGCCCTGAGCGCCTCGGCGCCTCGCTGGCCAAACTTGAACGCGGCAGCGGGATGGCTGCGCAGATATCCCGAGACGGTGAGCTCCGGTGTCATGGCGCGCAATTGCCGACCGGCGGCGAGGAGCTCTTCGTGACGCCCGAGGTTATGGAGGGCCACCATCTTCGCCCGAAGCGAAGAGGTGTGCCGATCGTTGAGCATCAGCGAGCTGTCGGCGAAGGCGAGCGCCTTCTCGAACTCCCCGGCAGACAGATAGGCTGCGGCGCTAAGCGCCTCGTAGTAATAGCGGAAGGGATCGAGCGGCGACAGCCGTCGCGCCTTTTCGGTCAGCCTGACAGCGTCGGCGCCCTGATCCCTGAAGGCGCAGAGCGTCCCGAGCAGCAGATGCGACAGCGCCTCGCTGGGATTGGCTGTGACCGCCGCGTTGAAGCGATGCTCCGCCAGATCAAGACGCTTGTAGATGTTCGTCTGCACCAGCCCGTCCATCGCGAGGCAGAAGCCGTTGTCCGGTGACAGGTCGAGCGCGCGCGCCGCATAGTCGATGCCATGCCGGCGGTCGGCCTCGACGTCGGTGCTCCAGCCGTTGAAGACGCTCAGCACATACCATTTCGACAGCCAGCCGCAGGGCTCCGCCGCGTGAGGCGCGCGACGGTGTGCTTCCTCGAGCAGTTGGCGCGACTTCGCCAGATCAATCAGCTTGGAGCGGTTCATCAGCTTCACGCCGGCGATCAGGAGCCTCTGATCCTCGATCTCGGAGAGCTGACGCCCAGCGACATGCGCCAGGGCCTCGTCCGCGATGGCGGCGCCGATCGCCACGACGACGGCGGCGATGCCGCTCTCCGCGCCCTGCATCACGCCGTCGATCGGAGTCGTGAACTGGCGGGTCCAGAGGATGCGTCCTGAGGTCACGTCGACGAAATCGGCATCGAGGACAAACTCCGGGCCCGAGCGCCGGACGCTTCCCACCAGGCAATAATCCGCGCCGAGGCGGCTGCGGACCTGGGCGATGTCGATGCCGTGTGAGGCCAGCTCCCGCGCGGAGAGATGCGAGATCACGGAGAGCAGACGCGAACGGCTGAGGGAACGGCACATCTCCTCCGCCAGCCAGTCGCCCACGGTGACGTCGGCGATCTCGCCGGTCACGGCGCGGAAGGGCAGGACGGCCACCGTCGGCAGGATGGCGACCGACCCCGCGCGCGACGAAAGGCTGAAGATGCCATCGAGCTGCGAAGGGTTCGCCCTGATGCCGGCGAGCCATTGCTGGAAGCCGCTCTCGCGGATCTCGAGTCCCTCCAGGAACGTGTCCTGGCCCGGACGGCCGACGAACTGGACCAGAGAGAGATCCAGCGTGACCTCGGCGTTGGTGCTCGTGATGAGATAGCCGAACGCCGGCCCCATGAGGGCCTTGATGTCGGCCAGCGCCCGGCGAAGGCTCTGGCGACCCGTGTCGTAGCAGGCGACGCCCCACAGGGTTTCCTGCAGGAAGGCGCGCGTCCGACGCCCGAAGGGCGCAGTCGCCAGGAGCGCGAACAGAGCCTTGTGCTTGGCGCCGGTGATCTCGAAGGCGCCATTCTCACAGGACCGCACGGCGCAGGCGCCGAAGAGATTGATCTGGAGGAGCTTTTTTTGCATGGGCCGGTCGTCCGGTTTCCGCAAAAGTACCAAATCGGGCAGCCGGCACAATCGACTTCACGATTTTCTCACGCGCGGCCCTCCGCCGGTTCGTTCAGAGTTCGATTGGCTTGAACGGGCTGAGAATGAGCGAAGATCTTCGGTCACATGACAAGGTGCCAGTCCGAGACCTGCCCGACTTCGTCTTGCGATGGCAGGAGTTTCGCCCCTCGGCAGTGGGGCTGTTGAACAGCGGAACACTGCGGCCGGAGGAGAAATCGGTCCTGGCCTGGCTGGTCAACATGGCGGACAAGATCACGCTGCGCGACGTCCAAGGCTGAGCGGACGCGTCACAGGTCTCGCGAGGCCCAGCCTTCGTCCCGACGGCCGGCGCAACCCGTCAATCGACGATCCATTGGCAGATCTTGTAGTCCCGGTTGCGCTTGCGCATGTCGAGATGGATGTGATCCTTGTGCGCGCTGTCCGAGCCGGGTCCGAGCACCGTCGTGAAACGTTTGCAGGCGCTCTGCTGCACGGCCTCCCGCAAGGCGCGCGTGGCGCCGTCGGGCTCGGTCAGGCGAACGGCCTTGCCGTCCTGCAGGACAAGCCCGCCGAGATCCAGCGCATTGCCGGTGGCATGCTCGCTGATGAAGGCTCCCGCCACGCCGTTGCGCGTTCGGCAGGCCTGGCCCCCGACGCTCGTCAGCCTGGCGAGCCTGGCGTTCCTCGCGGCGAGGATGCTGGAGAGATCGGTTCGAACCCATTCGACCGTCTCAAGGGCGAAGGAGCAGGCGACCGTGATCGCGGCATCCAGCTCCACCTGCGAACCATCCGGCATGGCGATGCTGCGGAACGTGACGGCGTCCTCGACCGTGCAGTGCGGCTCGGATTGTTTGCTCTCGGTCGGCAGCAGGACGCCACCGCGTTCGACGAACCGCAGGCGACATGTCGAAGGCGCGGTGGACGTCTCCGGGGCAGCCTCCTGCCGGGAAGCGCTTTCCTGCCTCTGAAGGTTTTCGGGCTTGCCGGGGGGAAGCGGTATCGAGACGGCCCTGCCGGTCTCCCGCACCCGCGCCTTGGCCATCGGCCAGGCAGCGAGCAAAACCCAGAGCGCGGCGGCAAGCGCCGTCAGCGGCCGCTGTTTCCCGGACACGCGGCGCTCACTCGACGAAGCGCACCGTGACCCCGGGCTTCACCAGATCGGCGAGTTCCTCCGCATCCCAGTTCGTGAGCCGGATGCAGCCGTGCGAGCCGGTCTTGCTGACCTTCGCAGGCTCGGGCGTGCCGTGGATGCCGAAAGTCGGCTTGGACAGCGCGATCCAGACCGTGCCGACCGGGCCGTTCGGACCGGCGGGAAGCTCGAGCTTCTCGGTGTTGTTGCCCTGCTGGAAGTTCTTCTCGGGGTCGTAGCTGTAGGTGGGATTGCGGGCGATGCGCTCGATCCGGTGCTCGCCCGAGGGGGATGGCGTGTCCTCGCTGCCGATCGTCGCGGGATAGCTCGCCAGCAGCTCGTTCTGCGCGCCATAGACGAGCACCATGCCGGTGCTCTTGACGGCGTCGATCCGCCGCGCGCTCCCCTTCTCGGGCGAGCGCCGCACCGAGGCGACGAAGATCCGCGCGCCCGCCTCGCGCATCGCCTGCTTCCGGTTGAGGGCCGCCAGCAGGCCCTCGCTCATATGGAACCGCTCGCCCAGCATCTCCTCGGGGCTGGTGTAGGACAGGCGCTTCATCTTGGCCTGCTTGGCAAAATCTTTGGGGATCTCCTCGGCGAAGTCGTAGGACGCATCCTTGTCGGACAGGACATGCTCCCGGATCGCGTCGGAGAAGGCGTCGCCGCCCAGCGCACGCCAGGTGTCCTCGTCGATCGCATCGCCTTCCGGCAATTGGGCCTGTCGCCGGAATTGCGCCACGGCCTTGCGGAAATTCTCGCCGTCGAGCCCGTCGATAACGCCGGGCGAAATGCTGCGGCGGCTCAGGAGCACCTGCGCCTTGACGATGAAGGGATCGGGCTTGCCGCTCGCTTTCTCGCTTCCCTGCTTCCTGTGATCGGCCAGGGTGGCGAGATTGATCTGCTCCGGGGTGAGCGCCAAGGCCGGCGAGAACAGCAGCGGCGCGAGGACGGCCGACAAGCTCAGGATGGCGAAGACGGACGGACGCAGACCGATGGCCATGGGAGAGCCTCCAGCGGGGATGACAATGTGGAACCTAGACGGCCAGCGCTCCCGCAAGGTTCCCACCATCCGCATTTGGGCGAGACCGAAGGTCGAGCGGGCTGCGCAGAAACGACCGCGCAGGGCGGACCGCCTGAAGGTTTGCCCGCGGCGCAAGAACGCGAGCGGAGGTCGCTCGGTCTCGCCAATCAGCAGGCGGAAGGTTGAGCGAGCATCCTGGACGCAGGCCGCGATGGCCCGGACGGGCCCTGAACCGTTTCAGTTGCGCCGATGATGTCGTCCAGGCGTCAAGGCAACAGCCCTCCGCTTTCGACTGGATGCGTTACCTTGGTGCAAGTAAGTATTCCATCCAAATCTCCACCTTACATGATGGCATCATTTAATCTTGATCCCCCTGAACATCAGATATATCACTATTTCCATTGTCGACTTATCTACGCGCGTCTCGACTACAGCATCACACGCAGGATGGACGCCGATCCAAAGTTCCAGGCGCGGCCACAAAGTGCCGCAGCGTTAACGCTGCATTAATTCAATAGTGACAATTATTAAAAAAACGGAGCCTCACGTGCTTGGGCTGAAACGTTGGCGCGCGCAACCTCGCGCACAGATTCTCGCTATCCCCGATGAGCCGGTGAACGTCGTCGCCGTTGAAGATTCGTCGGCGCAGCGTCTGCAGAGCGAAACGCTGGCCAGCCTCGCCATGGTCGAGACGGACATGCTGGCGTCGGTCAGGACCATCGACGCCGCAGCGGCAGCGGCCCGTGACGCGGCCAAGAAGTCGAAGACATCGCTCGATGAGATCCGGCAGCGCGCCGCGCAGACGGCGTCGCTGTCCGGCCAGATGGCCACGGAGATCGGCGAGATCGCCCAGGCGTCGGAGGAGTTCGCGACCAGCGCCTCGGAGCTGACGCGCATGGTCAGCTCCGCGACGGAGGGCGCAAGCCGCGCCCAGTCCATCGCCGACTCCATGGTGCGTTCCTTCGAGTCGCTGGGCCATGCCGCGAACGAGATCGGCGCCATCCTCGACACGATCACGCATTTCGCCCGGCAGACGAACCTGCTGTCGCTGAACGCCACGATCGAGGCCGCCAGGGCCGGCGCGGCCGGGCGGGGCTTCGCCGTGGTCGCCAGCGAGGTGAAGACCCTGGCCTCGGCCAGCGAGGCATCGGCTTCGGACATCAGGCTCAAGATCCAGCAGCTGCGCGATCTCGTCGCCAGTTCGACCCGGAATGCCGACCGGCTTGCCGGCGAGATCGAGGCGCTCCAGCCCCTTTTCCTGAGCGCGGCTCATGCCGTGAGCCTGCAGGACGGCGCCGCGACGGAACTGGCGAAGCGCGTGAACCTCGCGGCGGGCTTCGCCAGCGAGGTCAGCAGCACCATTTCCCGCATCGATGATGCGGCGTTCCATGCCGTCGAGGAATGCGCGAGAGGTGACGCCGGCGCCTCCGAGGTGGCCCAGCAGATTTCCAGCCTGGGACGCCGCTTCGTGACGGTGGTGCGGCAGACCGAATTCGGCAACCGGCGACGCTCCGTCCGCTTCCCCGTCGAACTTCCCGTCATCGTTACCGATGCGCGCGGCCCCTGGAAGACGCGCACCATCGACCTCAGCCGGGGCGGCGTGCTGCTGAGCGACGTGACGAGCCGATCCGCCGACGTCGGCGCCCGGCTCTCGATCCAGATCGAAGGCCTGCCCAGCGTCGACGCGACGATCGTCGCCAGGAGCTCCCTGGGCGTACATTGCTCCTTCCAGTCCCCGACGGACGCGTTCGAGGAGGCCCAGCGCAAGACGCTGGAGCGGCTCGAGCAGGAGGCTTGGCCGCTCATCAAGCGCTCGCAAGAGGCGGCCCAGGCGATCGCCAAGCTCTTCGAGGATGAGCTCAGCGCCGGCGCGATCGACGAGGAGGCGCTCTTCTCGGTCGATTACATTCCCATCCCGAACACAAACCCGCAGCAATTCACGACGGAGATCATCGACCGCCTCGAAATGCTGCTGACGCCGGTGCAGGAACGGCTCAAGGCTTCGGACAGGAGCATCGTCTTCTGCTGCGCCGTCGACCGCAACGGCTACCTGCCGGTCCACAACAGGGACTATTCCGAGCCGCAGCGGCCCAACGATCCCGTCTGGAACGCCGCGCATTCGCGCAACCGCCGCATCTTCGACGATCGCGCGGGCCTGACCTGCGCGCGGTCGACGCAGCCCTATCATATCCACACCTACCACCGTGACATGGGCGGCGGCGACACGCACATGCTGAAGGAATATGTCGCGCCCATCACGGTGCGCGGCCGCCACTGGGGCGGCTTCCGCTGCGCCTACCGCATCTAGCCCGCCTGCCCTCCCGGACGAATCCAGCGGTTGCAGTCGCCATCGCGCGAAGCGGTTGCGCTTGCCAAACGGCGGCTTGCTGTTGTCTCCTTCCGTCTGAATCGAGGGGGCGGAGGGAACGATGCTGAAGGGACTTGATCCGCTGCTCAGCGCGGATCTCCTGCAGGTGCTGCGCGCCATGGGTCATGGCGACGAGATCACGCTGTGCGACGCGAACTTTCCGGCTGATCCCGTGGCGCGGCAGACCGCGTCCGGCCGGCTGATCCGGCTCGACGGCGTCGATCTGATCCGTTCGCTGAGGGCCGTGCTGTCGGTGCTTCCGCTCGACACATTCGTCCCCTGCGCCGCGCACCGCATGGAGGTCGTGGGCGATCCCTCGCAGATCCCGCCGGTCATGCTGGAGGCGCAGGCCGAGATCGACCGGGCTGCCGGCGGCTCCCATCCGATGGGCGCGCTCGAGCGGTTCGCCTATTACGAGCGGGCGAAGCGGAGCTACGCCATCGTGGCCACGGGCGAGCTGCGGTTCTGGGGCAACGTCATCCTGACCAAGGGTGCGATCCCGCCCGCCGCGTGACGCGCCCCATGCCGTCCGACATCGCGATCCTCGGCATCTTCGTCGCCGACCTCGCTTTCACCGCACCCCGCCTGCCGATCGTCGGCGAGACGATCCTCGGGCAGGGCTTCCGCATGGGGCCCGGCGGCAAGGGGTCGAACCAGTCCGCCGCCGCCGCGAAGGCCGGCGGGTCCGTCTCCTTCATCACGCGGTTGGGGCGCGACGCCTTCGCCGAGATCGCGCTGAAGACCTGGGCGGAGGCGGGCATCGACACGCGCCATGTGGTGGCGGACGAAAGCCGGCCGACGGGCGCCGCCTTCATCTTCGTCTCGTCGGCGACCGGCGACAATGCCATCATCGTGGAGGCGGGTGCCGCGGGCGCGCTCAGCCTCGCCGACGTCGAGGCGGCCCGGCCCGCGATCGAGGGCGCGAAGGTGTTCCTGACGCAGCTCGAGCAGCCGGTGCCGGTCGCGGCGGCTGGGCTCGCGATGGCGCGGGCGGCCGGCGTCACGACCATCCTGAACCCCGCGCCCGCCGCACCGCTGGAGCCCGGCATCTTCGCGCTCTGCGACGTGGTGACGCCGAACGAGAGCGAAGCCGCGCTGCTGACGGGCCTCCCCGTCCGCACCATTGCGGACGCGAAGGTCGCGGCGGAAGCGCTGATCGCCAAGGGCGCGCGCTCGGTCGTCGTAACGCTCGGCGAGAATGGTGCGCTCTTCCACGACGGCCGGGAGACGCTGCATGTTCCCGCCTTCCGCGTCGGCGAGGTGGTGGACACGACAGGCGCGGGCGACGCCTTCTCGGGCGCCTTCGCCGTGGCGCTGGCCGAGGGCAAGGCGCCGCCGGAGGCGATCCGCTTCGGCTGCGCCGCCGCCGCCATCTCCGTGACGCGCCCCGGCACCGCGCCGGCGATGCCGCTGCGGGCGGAAATCGATGCGCTCCTCGCGAAAGGACCCCCATCATGACCGGATCCCTGCCGCTCCGCCCGCTCGGACGGACGGGCCTCAGCCTGACAAGCCTCGGCTTCGGCACGACGATGCTCGGCAATCTCTATCGCGAAGTCAGCGAGGCGGATGCCCTGGCGGCGACGGACGCCGCCTATGCCGCAGGGATCCGCTATTTCGACACGGCGCCGCATTACGGCGTCGGGCTGGCCGAGCGTCGGCTCGGGGGGGCGCTCAGGCGCTTCCCGGCCGAGCCGCCCGTGATCTCGACCAAGGTCGGCTGGCTGACCAAGCCGGCGATGGGCCGCGCCCTCGACGCGAGCCTCTTCGCCTCTCCTCCGCCTTTCGTGGAGATGTCCGATTACAGCCGCGACGGCGTCTTGCGCTCGGTGGAGGACAGCATGCAGCGGCTCGGCACTGACCGGATCGACATCCTGCTGATCCACGACGCCGACAGGCGCAACCATGGCGACGCCTACCCGGACGCCTTCCGCAAGGCGATGGCGGGGGCCTACCCGACGATCCTGCAGCTGCGCGAGCAGGGCGTCGTGAAGGCGATCGGCTGCGGACTGAACGAATGGCAGGCCTGCCAGGATTTCCTGGAAGCCGGCGACTTCGACTGCTTCCTGCTCGCCGGCCGCTACACGCTGCTCGATCAGGAGTCGCTCGACAGCTTCCTGCCGCTCTGCGAGCGCCGGGGCGCGGGGATCCTGCTCGGCGGGCCCTATAATTCCGGCATCCTCGCCTCGGGCGCGACCGAGGGCGCCTATTACGACTACGCTCCGGCCTCGCCCGCCATCCTGGAGCGCACGCGCCGCATCGAGGCAGTCTGCAGCCGGCACGGCGTGCCGCTCAAGGCGGCGGCGCTGCAGTTCCCGCTTCATCATCCGGCCGTTGCGACCGTGCTGCCGGGCATGGCCAACGGCGCGGAGGCGGCCGAGAACCTCTCGCTGCTCCATCATCCGATCCCGGCTGATCTCTGGGCGGAGCTGAAGCGCGAGGGCCTCATGCGCAGCGACGCGCCAACACCATGACCGAGGCGATCGACGCCCATCTCCACTACTGGCGGATCGATCGCGGCGATTACGGCTGGCTGACGCCGGAGCTTGGGCCGCTCTATCGCGATCATCTTCCAGCGGACGCCGAGCCGCATCTTTCGACCGCAGGCGTCGAGGGGCTCGTGCTCGTGCAGGCCGCGCCGACGGAAGCGGAGACGCGCTTCCTGCTCGACATCACCAGGGAGGACAGGCGCGTCCGCGGTGTCGTCGGCTGGATCGACATGACCGCCCGCGACGCGCCCGACAGGCTCGCGGCGCTCGCCGCCGACCCGATGCTCAAGGCCATCCGCCCCATGTGGCAGGATCTGCCCGACGACGATTTCATGCACCGGCCGGAGATCCAGCCGGTCTATCGCGCGCTCGTTGAGCTTGGCCTCCGCTTCGACGCGCTGGCGAAGCCCCGCCATCTGCCGTTGATGCCGCGGCTGCTCGACAAGCATCCGGATCTTGCGCTGATCGTCGACCACGGCGCGAAGCCGGATATCGCCGGAGGCGGCCTCGCCTCGTGGAAGCGCGATCTCCGGGAAGTCGCCAGCCACCCCCAGGTCTTCTGCAAGCTCTCCGGCCTCGTCACCGAGGCGGCGGAGGGCGTATCGGCCGAGGATCTTCGCCCCTATGTCGAGACGCTGGTCGAGCTGTTCGGGCCGGAGCGGCTGGTCTTCGGCAGCGACTGGCCGGTCTGCACGCTCCGCTGCTCCTACGGCGCATGGCACGCCATGGCGCGGGAGCTGACGGCCCCGCTCGGGCCGGAAGCACAGGCGGCGATCTTCGGCGGCAACGCGCGCGCCTTCTATGGGCTGGGCGCCGCAAGTCCCTGATGTCATCGGCCCTGAGCGCGCCGCATTCGGCCATCATCCGATCGTCATAGAACCAATGACGAGTGGACGCCGGTCGTGCGGGATGCGACACGACGGGGGCTCAGAAGCGGGAGGCGGGATATGCAGGACGTGGTGATCGTCAGCGGCGTCAGGACCGCGATCGGCACTTTCCAGGGCGCGCTGAAGGACAAGCCGCCGACCGAGCTCGGCTCGATCGTGACGGCGGAGGCGCTGCGCCGCGCCGACCTCGCGCCGGACAAGGTCGGCCATGTCGTCTTCGGCAACGTGATCCACACCGAGCCCAAGGACATGTATCTCGCGCGCGTCTCCGCGATGGGCGCGGGCATCCCGAAGGAAACGCCGGCGATGACGCTGAACCGGCTCTGCGGCTCCGGCCTGCAGGCGGTCGTCTCGGCGGCGCAGATCATCATGCTCGGCGACGCCGAGGTGGCGATCGCGGGTGGCGCCGAATCCATGACCCGCTCGCCGCATGCCACGCAGGCCATCCGCTCCGGCGTGAAGATGGGCGACATGTCGTTCGCCGACATGATGACCGGCGCGCTGACCGATCCGTTCGGCGCCGGCCACATGGGCGTCACGGCCGAGAACGTGGCGGCCCAGCACCAGATCGGCCGCGAGGAGCAGGATCGCTTCGCCGTGACGAGCCAGGAGCGCGCCGCCCGCGCCATCGCGGAAGGCCGCTTCACGTCGCAGATCATCGGCATCGAGGTGAAGAAGGGGCGTGATCTCGTTACCTTCGACACGGACGAGCATCCGAAGATCGGCACGACGCTGGAATCGCTCGCAGGCCTGCGCCCCGCCTTCAAGAAGGACGGCTCGGTCACGGCGGGCAACGCGTCGGGCATCAACGACGGCGCGGCGGCGCTGGTGCTGATGTCGGCCGAGGCCGCGGCGCGCGAGAACCGCAAGCCCATCGCCCGCATCACGGGCTACGCCCATGCCGGCGTCGATCCCTCGATCATGGGCGTCGGCCCGATCCCCGCGGTGCAGAAGCTGCTGGCGAAGCTCAACCTCAAGGTCTCCGACTTCGACGTGGTCGAGTCGAACGAGGCCTTCGCGGCGCAGGCCTGCGCCGTGGCGAAGGGGCTCGGGCTCTCGGCGGAGCAGACCAACCCGAACGGCGGCGCCATCGCGCTCGGTCATCCGGTCGGCGCGAGCGGGGCGATCATCCTGGTCAAGGCGCTCTACGAGCTGCAGCGGATCGGCGGCAAGCGCGCGATCTGCACGATGTGCATCGGCGGCGGCCAGGGCATCGCCGTGGCGATCGAGGCGGTTCACTGAGCCTCTGATCCCTCCCTGCCCCGATCTCCGGCTTGCCCGAGATCGGCTCTGGAGGAGGGCGCGATCTCAAGGATAAACGTCATGGACGGGCCTGACCCGTCCATCCACGTCTTTTGGCGTCGAAGACGTGGATGGCCGCGTCGAGCGCGGCCATGATGGCGATGGCGGCGCTGCTTTGGAAACGCGCTTCGCTCTGTAGTGCTCAGGTCGGGCAAGCCCGGGCAGGGCGTTGGGAGCTCCCAACCACCGTGGGTTGTTAAGTCCTGCTTAAAGAATCCGTCCCGGATTGAGGATCCCCTTGGGATCGAGCGTCTGCTTCATCGCTCCCATCAGTGCCAGCTCCGGCGCGCTCCTCGAATAATGCAGGTAGGGCCGCTTCAGGCGACCCACGCCGTGCTCCGCCGAGATGGAGCCGCCCAGCGCCCTGACCGTCGCATAGACCACCTCGTCGCAGCGCTTCTGCAGCGCCTGGTCGCCGGCCTTGGCATGGCCGTTCACGTGGATGTTCGAGTCGGCGAGATGGCCGAAGATCACCACGCCGAGGCCCGGCGCCAGCCCCTCCCAGCCCTTGCGCAGCATGGCCACCGCCTCCCCCATCCGGTTCAGCGGGATCGAGATGTCGTAGCCCGGAATGAAGCCGTAATGCTGGCCGTAATCATAGACGCTCTCGCGCAGCGCCCAGAGCTTCTGCCGCTGCGGGCCCGATTCCGCGACGACGGCGTCGATCGCCAGCTCCTCCTCGACGAGCGCTCCCAGCGCCGCCTCGAAGGCCTCGCGGCCGAGACGTCCCGTCGGCGCCTCGACCAGCAGGTAGAGGTCGTGGCCGCGCGGCAGCGGCGGCGCGACGCCGATGACGGTCGTCGCGATCTCGTACATCTCGCGCCACATCGCCTCGAAGACGAGGAGGCCCGCCGGCAATTCGCGCTCGAGCCGGCGCAGGACCCTGATCGCGGCCGCCGTATCCGCGACCGCGAGCAGCGCCGTCTCGATGCCGAGCGGGCGCGGCTGGAGCTGAAGCACGACGCGGGTGATGACACCGAGGGTGCCTTCGGAGCCGATGAACATCTGCGTCCAGTCGTAGCCCGCGTTGTTCTTCATCATCTTGTTGAGGCAGCTGACGACGCGGCCGTCGGAGAGCACCACCTCGAGCCCGAGGATGCTGCGGCGCGTCATGCCGTAGCGGAGCACCTGGTTGCCGCCGGCGTTCGTCGCCACGTTGCCGCCGATGCTGCAGGAGCCGCGCGCGCCGAGGTCGATGGCGCACATGAGGCCCGCCTGCTCCGCCGCCTGCTGGATCGTCTGCAAGGTCGTGCCCGAGAGAGCGGTGAGCGTGTTGCTGTCCCGGTCGAGCTCCTCGATGCCCGCCATCTTCTCGAGCGACAAAGCCACCTCGCCCTCGCCGGGATGGGCGCCGGCGGCGAGCCCCGTGAGGCCGCCCTGGGTCACGACCGGCTGGCCGTGGCGGTGGCAGATCGACAGGATCGTCGACACCTCCTCGGTGGAGGTCGGCAGCGCCAGCGCGGCCGGCGGGCGCGGCGCCTGGCGCGACATGTCTGCGCCATTGCGCGCCGGGATCGCGTCTCCCGTCAGCAGCCGCCCCGGCGGCAGCGCGCCCATGAGTTCCTTGATCGCGTCGTTCATTTCACTGTCCTGCCAACTGACCCTCTATGGCCGGAGCCAGTTCGGCAATCCAGTGCAGAGGAAGGGGAAAAACACGAGCAGGAAGATCACGCCGATCTGCGCGTAGAAGAACCAGCGCAGCTCCTTCCACAGGGCGCCGAGCGTGATGTCGCCGATGCGGCAAGCGACGAACAGGCAGATGCCGACGGGCGGCGAGATCAGCCCCATCGTGCAGGAGACGATCATCACCATCGAGAAATGGATGTCGTCGATGCCCATCTGCCGGGACAGGGGCAGCAGGACAGGGGCCAGGAGCAGCAGGGCCGGACCCGCGTCGAGCGCGAGGCCGATCACCAGGAAGGCGATCACGCAGACGATCAGGAAGGTGGTCGGCCGCTCCCTGAAGACGTCGAGCAGCGACCGCGTCCAGTCCTCGATGCCGGCGATGATGAGCACGTAGTTCACGACCTCGACCGCCGCGATCAGCAGGAACAGGCCCGCCGTCAGCCGCGCCGCGCCGCGGAACGAATTCAGGATTCCCTTCCAGTCGAGTTCGCGGAAGATGAAGACCGCGAGGACAATGGCGTAGAAGACCGCGATGCCGCCGGCCTCCGTGGGGGTGAAGACGCCGGAGAGCGTGCCGAAGACGATGAAGCCCGGCAGGCTCAGCACGAGCAGCCCCTCGCGCAGCGCCTTCGACCGCTCCGGGCCCGTGTAGGTCAGGCTCGTCGGCGGCAGTTCGCCCCTGACACCCTTGACGAAGACCACGAGGCCGCAGGCGACGCCGAGCAGGATGCCGGGCACGACGCCGCCGAGGAACAGCCGGAGCACCGAAATATCCGCGACGGCGCCGTAGATCACCATGATGACGGAGGGCGGGATGATCGGCCCGATCACCGACCCTGCCGTGACCAGCGCGGCCGCGAAGGCCTTGCTGTAGCCCTCGCGCGGCATGGCGTTGATGAAGATCCGCCCCAGCGCCGCGATGTCGGCGACCGCCGTTCCGGAGATGCCGGAGAAGAGCACGGCCGCCACGATCGCGGCATAGGCCGTGCCGCCGCGCACCTTGCCGACGACGACGGCCGAGAAGCGGATGAGCCGGTCGGAGATGCCGCCCCGCGCCATCAGCTCGCCGGCCACGAGATAGAAGGGCGCGGCGAGCAGCACGAAGCTGTCGAGGCCGGCGAACATCTTCGCCGCCATGTTCAGCATCGGCAGCTGCTCGTACCAGAGCGCCACCGCCGCCCCGAGCCCGAAGGCGAAGGCGATCGGCAGGCCGGAGAGCAGGAGCAGAGTCAGCGCGATCGCGATGGCGGTCATGAACGGCTCACAGTACCGGCGCTCCGTGATCGTCCTTCGGGGGCGGCACGAAACAATCGTAGATCTTCACGAGCGAGACGAGCACGACCAGCAGGCCGCCGACCGGGATGGCGCTGTAGATCCAGGCCATCGCGAGTCCTGTCGTCGGCGCCGTCTGCATGCCGTTGAGCTTCACGTAGATCGAGCCCTGCCAGAGCACGATGACGCCGAAGATCACGGCGAGCAGATGCAGGAAGGCGCGGTGGAAGCGCTGGAAGGTCTCGCTCAGGATCGTGTCGAGCAGGTTCATGTCCATGTGCTCGTCGAGCCAGCTCGCCGAGGCGACGCCGAGGAAGGTCATCCAGACCGCCATGTAGCGGATGGCCTCCTCGCTCCAGGAGATGGAGTTCAGCATCACGTAGCGCATGAAGACGGCGGCGAGGTTCAGCACGCAGATCGCGAGCAGCAGCCAGCCCGCCGTCTGGTCGGCGAGCCGGACGAGCCTGCGCATGATGTCCCGGAAGCCGCTCAAGCTGTTCCCCCGACCCCGTCCCCGCGACGGCTCACCCGCGGAACCCCGCTTCCGGCCTGCGCCGGTCGCGGGGACCCTGCAGGCGCTTCGGCCTCACTGGCCGTAGACCGCCTTCCGCGCCTCCTCGGCGGCCGCCAGGACCTTGTCGACGACGTCCTTGCCGGCCTGGCTGGCGATGAACTCGATCACCGGCTTCTGCGTGACCTGCTTGAACTGCTCCTTCTCGGAATGGGTGTTGATGTGCACCTTGGTGCCGGCCGCCCGGATCTTGGCGATGGCGCCCATGGCATCATAGGCCTTGCGCGAGTTCGCGACCTCGGCGTGGAGCCGCGCCGCGTCCTGGATGATCATGCGCTGGTCCGGCGTCAGCGTCTGCCACTTCGCGTCGTTGAAGATGATCAGGTGGATGCCGTAGACATGCTCGTTGACGCTCATGAACTTCTGCACTTCGTAGAGCTTGCCGTCGACGACCGTGGTCGAGGCGTTCTCCTGCCCGTCGACGACGTTCGACTTCAGCGCCGGCACCAGCTCCGGCCAGGAGATCGGCGTCGCGGAGGCGCCCATCGACTGCATGAAGGCGACGTAGACCGGGCTCTGCATGGTCCGCATCTTCAGGCCCTTCATGTCCTCCGGCGTCTTCACCTCGCGCTGGTTGTTGGTGATGTTGCGGAAGCCGTTCTCGGACAGCGCCAGCGTGCGGATGCCGGTCGCCTTGCGCATGTCCTCCGTCATGTCGCGCATGAACTTCGAGTTCATGAACTCCCAGGCGACGGGCGAGGAGGGGAAGAGATAGGGAATCTGGAAGGCGAGCATCGGCTTGTAGAAGGAGCCGAGCACGGAATCGTCGGTCAGCGCGAAGTCGAGCGAGCCGTTCTTCACCTGCTCCGTCACCTGCAGCGAACCGCCCATCGTGTTCCAGAAAAGCCGGACCTGGATGTCGCCGTTGGTGCGGAACTCGATATATTCCTTCATCGCCTTGATGCCGGCGGCCATGCCGTCGGTGGCGCTGTCGTTCGCGCCGACCGAGAAGCGCAGCGTCAGCTTCGGCGTCTGCGCGAGCGCCGTGCCGGCGAGCGTGGCAAGCGCCAGCGCCGCCGCGGCCAATGTCCTGAGCATTGTCGTCCTCCCTCTTGTTATGAAGCTCCGATCCTCCCCGGAGCCATGGCGTTTCCCAGTCCCCACCCGGGATTCTCCGTCTGCGCGGAGCCCGGATTTCTTGTTGTCATGACATGCTTGCAAAGGCCCTCGGGGCCGTCAAGAAGCGGCGACGCCCTCCTCTCCCTTCCGGGCCACCACGGCCAGCACGGCGCCCATCTCCACGGTCTCGCCGGGCTGGTAGAGCTGCTCGGCGAGAATGCCCTCGTCCGACGCTTCGATCTCGACCACGGCCTTGTCCGTTTCGATCTCGGCGACGAGCTCCGCCGCCGCGACTCTGTCGCCGACCCGCTTGAGCCAGCGCACGAGCTTGCCCGAGCTGACGGTGAGATCGCCGAAGGGCATGGCCACGGGCGCGCCCGCCCATTTCGGCTGGCGCCGGGCGGACGCCGCGGGCGGCGGCGCAGCGCGCAGGGGTTCTGGCGCGGGCGTGACGGCCGCGGCAGGCCGCGCGCCGCTCCCCATGCGGGCAATCGGCCGGGCGATGCCCCGCATCAGATCACGCGCAGCGGCGGCGATCTTGTCGGCATTGACGAGCATCTCGCGTTCGAGCGCCGGCGCGAACGGGTGCGTCACGGGCTCCGAATGAAGCCGCGCCACCGGCGCGTCGAGCCAGTCGAAGGCGAGCTCGTTGACGCTCTGCGCCAGCTCGGCGCCGACGCCGAACATCGCATAGGCCTCGTCGACGACGAGCAGCCGATGCGTCTTGCGCACGCTCACCGCGACGCTCTCCACGTCGAGCGGCTGGATGGTGCGGAGATCGATGACCTCCGCCGAGACTCCCTCGGCTGCAAGCGCCTCCGCCGCCTCGAGCGCGCGATGCACGAGCTGGCCGGCCGAGACGATCGTGAGGTCCGTCCCCTCTCGCGCGATCCGCGCCACGCCGAAGGGCACGTAATGCTCGCCCTCCGGCACAGGGCCGCGGCTCGCGAAGAGCGCCTTCGGCTCCAGCATCAGGACGGGATCGGAGGCGCGGAGCGCCGTCTTCATGAGCCCCTTCGCATCGGCCGGCGTCGAGGGCATGCAGACCACCATGCCGGGGATGTGCGCCCAGACCGGATGGTAGGTGCCGCTGTGATGGGGACCTGCCGAGCGCACCGCGCCCGAGCCCACGCGGATCACCATCGGCGCCTGCATCTGGCCGTTCGACATGTAGCGCAGCTTCGCGGCCTGCAGGGCGATCTGCCCCGCGGCCTCGAACAGGAAGTCGGCGAACATCAGGTCGGCGATGCAGCGCACGCCCGTCGCCGAGGCGCCGAGCGAAGCGCCCGTGAAGCCGAGTTCGGAGATCGGCGTGTCCACCATGCGATCGGGCCCGAACTCGGTCCAGAGGTTCTTGGTGTGGGCGAAGGTGCCGCCGCGCTCGCCGGTGCCTTCGCCGAAATAGATGATGTTGCGGTTGGCGCGCATCTCCTCGGCGATCCCGTCGCGCACCGCGTCGAGCCAGCCCATCTCGACGGCGGCCGCGGCAGGGGGCGCGGCCAGCGCCTCCGGTGGGTTCAGCGGGTCCGCCACGACATGGAGGGAATAGGTGCGCCCGTCGGGCTCGGGCGACGCCCTAGCGAACTCGATCGCTCGGTCGACGAGCGCATCGATCCGGTCATCGATCTCCTTGAGGTTCTGCGTGGAGCAGATCTCGTAATCCTCGATGATGCGTCGGCGGAAGGCCTTGATCGGGCAGCGCTCCGCCCATGCGTCCACCTCCTTCTGCGTGCGGTAGGTGCCGGTGACGGGATCGCCCTCGTGGTGGCCGACGGTGCGGTAGGTCTTGGCCTCGATCAGCGTTGGACCGCCGCCCGCCCGCGCGCGCTCGATCGCCACGCGCGACGCCTCCCACATGGCGAGCACGTCGTTGCCGTCGACCGCGACGCCGGGAATGCCATAGCCCCTGGCGCGCTGCCAGATCTCCGGGTTCAGCGTCACATCCTTGATGGCCGTCGCCGTGGCGTAGAGGTTGTTCTCGCAGACGAAGACCACCGGCGCCTTGCGCACGCCGGCAAAGTTCAGGCTCTCGTGGAAGGCGGCGTGGTTGCTGGCGCCATCGCCGAAGAAGGCGATCGCCACGCCGTCGGTGCCGCGATGGCGTGCGCTGATCGCGGCGCCCACCGCCGAGGGGATGCCGCCGCCGACAAGCCCGTTCGTGCCGAACAGCCCTGTCTTCGCGTCGTAGAGATGCATGGTGCCGCCGCGGCCGCCGCAGCAGCCGTCGCGCTTGCCGTAGAGCTCGGCCATCAGGATGTTCGGGTCCATGCCCTTGGCGAGCGCGTGCCCATGGCCGCGATGCGTCGAGGTCACCCAGTCTGTGGGCTTCAGATGCGCGCAGACGCCGGTCGCGACCGCCTCCTCGCCGATGTAGAGATGCAGGAAGCCGGGCGTCTCTCCGGCCCGGCAGGCCTTCTGCGCGGCGAGCTCGAACTTCCTCAGAAGCTGCATCTGCTCGTAAAGCGTGATCAGCTCCTCGGGCTTGAGCCCATGCGGAAGGTTGCCGGCCGGCGCTTTTCTCCTGGAAGCGATCGAGACCGCCATCACCCCCTCCTCAGAAGTCGCGTGCGAAGCCGGCGGTCCAGCCACCGTCGATGGGCAGGCAGTGGCCCGTGATGTAGGCGCTCTCCGGCGCACAGAGGAACAGCACGCCATGGGCGATCTCGCGCGTCTCGGCCGGACGGCGCATCGGGATATGGCTCATCAGCTTGGCGTGGAGATCCTGCGCGCCGCTGGTCGGATCCTCGATCCAGGCCCGCCAGCCCTCGGTGGCTGTGGAGCCGGGGGCGACGGCGTTGACCCTGATCCGGTCGCCAGCAAGCTCGAGCGCCATGGAGCGCGTCAGGTTCACGACACCCGCCTTGGCGGCGACATAGGGGCTCTGCAGCCGCATCGGCACGAGGCCGAGCACCGAGGCCACGTTGACGATCGCGCCGCCGCCGTTGGCCTTCATATGCGCCGAGACGAGCCGGCTCATCAGGAAGACGCCGGTCAGGTCGATCGCGATCATCTCGTCCCAGGCCTCGACCCGATAGGAATCGACGGTCCGTCGGTCGTCGGCCTTCACGCCGATGCCGGCGTTGTTCACGAGGATGTCGATGCGGCCGAGCCGTTCGATGGCTGCGTCGACGGCGCGCTCCATCCCGGCGCGATCGGCGACGTCGAGGGCGAGATGGTCGTCGTTGCCGGCCGCGGTCCGCGCGCCGTCCGCGTTCCGGTCCGTGTAGAGCACCCTGGCGCCATTCTCGCGCAGGACGTCGGCGACAGCCTTTCCGATGCCGGTCGCGGCGCCCGTGACAAGCGCGTTGCGGCCGACAAGATCGACCTTCATGGCTCCCCTCCATGATGCGGCCGCTCGAGCGGCTCTTGTTATAACAACAGAGCGCCGGCCCGCCTCCATGTCAAGGAGGCTCGTCTGTCGTCCCGGCGCTGAACGCGGGTCAACGACATGAGGTGTCACCCCCGGCGAGGGCCTCTTGGCCCTCGGGAAGGGGGTCCAGAGCGACGACTGGATCTTTCACCGCCGGCAAGAAAGGCTGGATTCCCTTCCCCTCCGCTTCGCTCCGGCCGGGAATGACAACGAGTGATCGCCCCACGTTAACCCGGATTCACAGCCGTGGTCTTTCGCACCGGCGATTGACACCGGCGCCCTGCACCGGCTTTTGCCGAATCCGATCTGGTGATTTGGGAGACGGGCCGGCATGGCGCGCGGCAGGCGAACAGGCGCTGACGAGACGGCCGGGGAGCGGGACGGCTTCCCGGCGGGCGTGGCCGCCGCTCTCAGCCCGGCCGAGGGCAAGGCGCTCTACCGCTGCCTCTTCGAGGCGCTGCAGGCCGGCATCCTCGACAACGCCTGGAAGCCCGGCGACCTGCTGCCTAGCGAGGCTGCGATCGGCGCGCGCTACGGCGTCAGCCGCATCACGGTGCGCCATGCGCTGCAGCTCCTGCAGATCGAAGGCTACATCCGGACGCAGCGGGCCCACCGCGCGATCGTGCTGGCGCGCGAGCCGCTGCTGCAGGGCGGCTACGGCGCGGACACGATCCAGGACATCATCCAGGCCGCCAGCCACTACAGGCTCGCGATCGCGAGCTGGGGGCGGGAGCCGGAGCCCGAGGCGGCGCGCATCCTCGAGCTGCCCCAGGATTCCCTGCTGCATTGCCTGCGCGGCACCTTGCTGGCGGATGGCCACCGGCTCGCGCGGACCATCATCTATTTCCATCCCGCCGTGGGCGAGCGGCTGAAGCTCGACAGCTTCGGCGATCCGGTCGTCTTCCGCATCCTGCAGCGCGAGCTCGGCGTGAAGATCTCGGACGTCAAGATGACGGTCTGGGCGGATCTCGCCGACGAGGACGACGCGGAGGGCCTCGGCTGCCGGCAGGGCTCCGCGATGTTCTGCTCGCGGCTCGTCTACCGCAACGAGGAAAGGCTCCCGGTCGAGGTGACCTTCTCGCGCTGGCCGGCGGCGCTGCGGCGCTATTCCTTCAGCATAGAGGTCGACCCCGCCTGAGGGCCGCCCTCAGGCGATGGCCCGCCACTTCGCCAGAAAGCTCTCCATCTGCAGAACAGCCGGGTTGAGGATGTTGGCGGGCGCCCGGCCTTCGGCGAAGGCCGCGAGTTCCCGCGCGACGAGGGCCAGCACGCCCCGCCGGAGTTCGTAGGTGTCGCAGATCATGTGCGGCGAGAGCACGACATTGTCGAGCGCGGCCAGCGGGTCATCAGGCGCGAAGGGCTGCGGGTCGAAGACATCGAGGCCCGCCGCGGCGATCCTCCTGTCAGCGAGCGCCGCGGCCAGCGCCTTCTGGTCGAGGATGGGGCCGCGCCCGACATTGACGAGCACGGCCTCGCGTCGCATCCGGGCGATCTCGGCCGCGCCGATCATGCCGCGCGTCTCCTCGGTCAGCGGGGCTGAGATCACCACGAAGTCGCTCTCGGCCAGCAGCCGGTCGAGCGGCGCGGCCTCGGCGCCAATGGCGCGGGCGCGCTCCGCCGTCAGCCGCGGGGAGAAGGCGAGCACCTTCATGCGGAAGGGCGCGACGAGGCGGATGAGCTCCGCGCCGATCCGGCCCGGGCCGATCACGCCCAGCACCTTGCCGTAAATCTCGCGGCCCCTGTGGTTCTGCCGGTCGTCCCAGCGTCCCTCGCGGGTCAGCCTGTCCATCGCCACGACATGCCGGCTGGCGGCAAGCATGAGCGCCAGCGCGCCGGCGGCCGTGCCCTCGGTCAGGGCCTCGGGTGCGTTGAACAGGAGGATGCCATGCCGCGTGAGCGCGTCGATGTCGATCTTGTCGACGCCGACGCCGGCGCGGGCGACGATGGCGAGCCGATCCGCCACCGGCGCGACGGACGCCTCGGTCAGATACTGGCCGAGCAGCAGCAGGGCGTCGGCTCCGGCGAGGGACGCGGCCGCAACCGCCTCGCTCTGCGGCGCGGCCGGAAGCAAGGCGAGGTCGAAGGGCTCCTTGGCGAAAACGTCGAAGCCGAGGTCGGATGGCGTGTCCGGCCCCATCGTATGGAGGTAATCGCCGCTGGCGACGATCCGCAGGCGCCGCGCCATGCTCAGAACCGCGTCGCCCAGTCGCGCCGGAACAGCGGCAGGAAGGCGTCCTTGTCGAAGGGATGGGCCAGCGCGACCTCGGGCCTGAATTCGCCCGCGCCGAGGCCGGGCCGGTCCGGGATGTCGTAATGCCCGCCGACGGGACGCGGCGCGTGGTCGAGCAGGTCGAAGCGCATCTCCACGTCGTATTCGCAGAAGCTCTCCTGCATGACGAAGTTCGAGGTGCAGGCGTCGAGCTGGATCGCCGCGGCCGTCGCCACGGGCCCGAACGGATTGTGGAACGACACCGGGATGTAGGCGGCGTCGGCGATGGCGGCGATCTTCTTGCCCTCCATGATGCCGCCGACATGGATCAGGTCCGGCTGCAGGACATCGACCTCGTTGGTGGCGAGGAGCGACTGCAGCAGGTAGCGGCTGGTGCAACGCTCGCCCGTGGCGAGCCTCTGCGGAATGGCACGGCCGACGGCCGCCAGCGCGCCGTGGTTGTCGGCGTCGACGGGCTCCTCCATCCAGTAGAGGCCGCAGGAGTCGAGCCGCCGGCAGATGTCGATGGCCGCGCCGACGCTGAAGCGGCCATGCGCGTCGATCAGCACATCCACATCGGGCCCGACGCCCTGGCGCACCGCCTGAACGAGCTCGACCGAGCGGCGCACTTCGGCTGCCGTAGGATCCCGGCCGCAATCGCCGAACGGGTCGAACTTGAGGCCGCGGTAGCCCTTGGCCGCCACCGCCGCGGCCGCCTTCTCCCATTCGCCGGGCGTCTTCGCCTGGCCGTACCAGGCGTTGGCGTAGGCCGGCAGCCGCTCGTGCATGCGCCCGCCGAGCAGGTCGTAGACGGGGCGGTCGAGCGCCTTGCCCACGATGTCCCACATCGCCATCTCGATCGCGGCGATGGCGCTGTTGATGATGGGGCCGCGCATGAATTCGTTGCGCAGCATGTCGTGAAACAGCCGCTCGATCGAGAAGGCCGACTGGCCGACGACGTAGCGGTGCGCCAGCTGGTCGATGGCCGCGGCCACGGCCTGCGGCTGGTATTCGAGCGAGCCCTCGCCGACGCCCGCGATGCCGTCGTCGGTCTCGACATGGGCAAAGACGCAGTTCCGCCAGCGCATGCCCACCACGTAGGAGGTAACCCGCGTGATGCGGCAATCCTTGCGCCTGGTGTCGCCCGTCATGGCGTCCCTCCCTTGTCATCTGTTATCTCGCGAGCAACCCCAGACTTCAATCCGGGGCAAAAAGCGAAACCGGCCGGAGCGCGGTAAGCGCTTCGAGCGAACCACGTGGACGATGGTCCAAAGTGCGCACCGCCGGCGACGAAGTATTACAAAAATCAAAGCGCGCACCGTGATGGTAGTACCCGCTGGCCTCGTGAAACCACTCAGCGAAGAATCAAGTCGAAACGACCTTCAGTGCATTCGCCAGCCTAGAAAAGGCGAGCTTTGGTGGCTGAGGTTACAGGGAAGTGGAAATTATCATCCCCGCCGGCGCATTCGCTTAGGCTCGCCTCATGTAGCTCGCATAAAGCCGAGATATGTGCCACACGTCCGCGATAGCCATCAGCAACAACGCAAGTCCGCAGCAATTCATAAAGAATACAACGTGCGCATGCGGCCCGTAAACTTCGTGATGATTTCTTCTCGTTTCCCTCTTGCAACGCGGCACTGTCGCGAATAGGAACAAAGGATGAACATGCGTGGCTTCCGCTACAGGCTGGAAACGACTGGACAGCAAGAAGCGCTCTTCCGTCGGTTCGCAGGCGTCTGCCGCCTCGTTTATAACCTGGCTCTCGAGCAGCGGCGACATTTCCATCGTCAGTACGAGCGAGCCACAGGGAAGCGGCTAAGCTATGTCGCTCAGGCCGCTGAACTGACGCAGTTGCGTGCCGAGGTTGACTGGATCGCAGCAGTCTACGTCTCCTGCCAGCAGCAGGCGCTGCGTGATCTTGATCGAGCCTACGGCAACTACTTCGCCTGTCGCGCCGGCTATCCGACGCCACGGCGCAAGGGTCAGCACAACAGCTTCCGCTTTCCAGGGCGGGAGATTGAGACGAAGCGGTTGAACGCAAAATGGTCGGCGGTGCGCCTGCCGAAAATCGGCTGGGTGAAGTATCGCGACACGAGGCCTATGCGGGGTGTGCTTAAGAACGTCACGGTCAGCCACGATGCACTTGGATGGCACGTCAGCTTCGCCTGCGAGATCGAAGCGGCGGCACAGCCTGTCAGCAAACTCCCCGGGGTCGGCATCGACCGGGGCGTCGCGAACACTCTGATGCTCTCGACCGGCGAGGCTTTCCAGATGCCTGCCTCGCTCGAGGCAATCGAGGATCGCCGGCGGCGTCTTCAGCGCGCTGCGGCCCGCAAGAAGCGCGGCTCGGCCCGGCGGGCGAAGGCGCTCAGGCGCATAGCCAGGCTTTCCACCCGGAGCGCCCGCATCCGGCGAGATTTTCAGCACAAGGCGGCGCTCGCAGTAGCCAGCCGCTTCGGCGCGGTCGTGCTGGAAGACCTCAAGGTGCGCAGCATGACCGCTTCGGCCAAGGGTACCGTCAACCAGCCCGGTCGGCGCGTGCGCCAGAAGGCCGGCCTCAACCGCGCGATCCTCACGCAAGGCTGGAGCGGCTTCGAGACGGTTCTGGCCTACAAGCTCCAGGAGCGAGGCGGGACGCTCCACACTGTAGATCCCGCCTACACCTCGCAGACCTGTTCGGCCTGCGGAACCGTCGACAGCCGAAGCCGCGAGAGCCAAGCGCGCTTCTGCTGCCAGTATTGCGGCTTCGCAATCCATGCCGACCAGAATGCGGCGATCAACATACTGCGTCGGAACACGGCGTCGATGCGCATGGAGGATGGGCGTCAGCCCGCCTGTGAAGTGCGAACTCGGGACGAGCTCGCGCTTGTCTGAAAATCTTCCGGCTTCAGCCGGGGGAAGATGTTAAAACAAGAAAAGTCGCCGGGTGTCTTGTCAAGCGCGCGCCGAACGGATCATCCTAGGCTCGCCTGGAACCGCGAGGTCAACGCGGTCCGGGCCGCCACACGAGGGAGGCGCGACCATGGGGGAAGCCAAGCCGCTTTACTCCGGACCGCTGGCGCTCGACGCCGCGCAGTCGAAGCTCGCTCTGGTCGAATGGTCCGATGACGGCTTCACGCGCGACGGGCCGCGCGCCGATGTCGAATACCGCGATCTCGGCCTCGCGGCGGCGACCGGAGGCCGCATCGGCGCCAAGCATATCAGGGCCTTCAAGCCCTTTCCGCAGGAGACCGGCTGGCACTGGCACGACATGACGGGCCATTTCGTCTATGTCCTCAAGGGCTGGATCAGCTTCCGCTACGAGGGCGTGGCCGAGACCGTCACGGTGAAGGCCGGCGGCTGCCTCTCGCAGCCGGGCGGCGTGGCGCACAATGTCGTGGCCCGCTCCGACGACCTGGAGCTGATCGAGATCAACCTGCCCGCCGCCTACGGCACCTTCGACCTCGAACCGGGCAAGGGCGGGGCGACGTGACCGTCGCGGCGGTCCAGCCCGAGCGCGCCGAGGCCGGGGCGACCGCCCTGCGCTGGCTCCGTCGCCGGGCCGGGCTGATCATCGTCTTCATCGCCCTGTTCCTCGTCTGGGAATTCGCGGTGAAGCTCTTCGGCATCAAGGAATATCTGCTGCCGCCCCCCAGCAAGATCTGGTCGGAGTTCGTCAAGCGCCATCCGACCGTGCTCTCGGCCGCCTGGGTGACGACGACCGAGATCATTGGCGGCTATCTCCTGGCGGTGGCGGTGAGCATCCCTCTCGCGCTCGCGGTCGTGCGCTGGCGCTTCGTCGAGGATTCGATCTACCCGCTCGTCGTCTTTCTGCAGATCATCCCGAAGATCGCGATCGCGCCGCTCTTCATCATCTGGTTCGGCTTCGGCCTTTTCCCAAAGCTGCTGATCGTCTTCCTGCTCTGCTTCTTCCCGATCGTCGTGGCGAGCGTCGCGGGCTTCAAGGCCGTCGACCCCGACGTCATGGATTTCGCGCGCTCGACGGGCGCCAGCGGCATGCGGATGTTCCTCAAGATCAGGCTGCCGCAGGCGCTGCCCGATATCTTCACGGGCCTCAAGGTCGGCGCGGCGCTCTCCGCCACGGCGGCGGTCGTGGCCGAGTTCGTCGCCTCCGACCGGGGCCTCGGCTACCTGCTGCAGCAGTACAACGGCCAGCTCGAGACGCCGATGGTCTTCGCCATCATCGTGCTGCTGAGCCTCATCGGCCTCGTCGTCTATTACGCCGTGGAGGCGCTGGAGCGCCTCGTCATCCCCTGGCACGTCTCGCAGCGGCCGGCGGACATCACGGGGGTCTGACGGCGGACGATATCAAGACGCCGGAAAGGCGTCGATCTCTGGGAGGAGAGGACCATGAAGACGAGACGGGGAATCATCGGTGCGCTGCTCGCGCTGGCGGCGCTGCCCTTCATGGCGCCCGATCCGGCGCGCGCGCAGGATGCGGTGTCGCTGCGGCTCAACTGGTATCTCGGCGGCCTTCACGTGCCGTTCTACTACGGCGTCGAGAAGGGCTTCTACAAGGCCGAGGGCATCGACCTCACGATCAACGAGGGCCGCGGCTCCGCCAACACCGTGCAGGTCGTGGCGGCCGGGACCGACACGTTCGGCCTCGCGGATTCCTCGAGCGTGATCAACCTCATCTCCAAGGGTGGCGAGATCAGGTCGGTGATGAACGTGCTGAGCTCGACCGGCTTCTCGGTCGTCTCGCTCGCCTCGACCGGCATCAAGACTCCCAAGGACCTCGAGGGCAAGTCGCTCGCCGTCTCGCCCGGCGATCCGCTCAGGGGCCTGTTCGAGGCGCTGGCCGCGCATCACAAGCTCGACATGAGCAAGATCCGCTTCGTGCAGGTCGATCCCGCCGCCAAGGTCGTGACGGTGCTGGAGAAGCGCGCCGATGCGCTTTTGGGAGGCGCGGACGACCAGTACTTCCTCATCAAGTATCGCGGGCAGGAGCCGGCCGCCCTCCGCTTCGCCGACAACGGGGCCAATATCGTCGGCATGACGATCCTGGCGAGCAACGCCACGATCAAGGCCAAGCCCGACCTCGTGAAACGCTTCGTCAGGGCGAGCATCAAGTCCTGGGAGGAGGCGAAGAAGAACCCCGACGCCGCCGTCGACGCGGCGATGAAGGTGAAGCCCGACCTCAACCGCGCCTCCACGAAGGACCAAATGATGGTCGATTTCGAGCTGATGGATTCGCCGAACGTGAGAGGCAGGACCGGCTTCGGCGACCAGCGCGACTGGACGCAGACGATCGAGCTCCTGAAGAAGTACCGGGGGCTGGAGACGAACGCGGACTGGACGGCCTTCCACACGAACGAATTCCTGCCGAACTGACGACAGTGGCGGCCATGGCAGACGCTTCGGCGCGCCCGGCCGGCCAGGCCGCTGGCCCGGTCGTCGGCGTGCGCGTCGAGGGCGTCTCCCGCATCTTCCGCCGCGGCGGGATGGAGACGCGGGCGCTCGACCGCGTCGACCTCGACATCGCGCCCGGCGAGTTCGTCGCCGTGCTCGGCCCGTCGGGCTGCGGCAAGAGCACGCTCCTGAAGATCGTCGCCGGCCTGCTGCCGCCTTCGGCGGGGCAGGTCGCGATCGGCGGTCGGACGGTCGATGGTCCGCACACCGATCTCGGCATCGTGTTCCAGAGCCCGGTCCTGCTCGACTGGCGCACCATCCTCGGCAACGTGCTGGTGCAGATCGAGCTGCGCGGCGGCGATCCCGCCCCGCATCGTGAACAGGCCCTTGCCCTCCTCGCCAAGGTCGGGCTCGGCGGCTTCGAGGACCGCATGCCGCGCGAGCTCTCCGGCGGCATGCGGCAGCGCGCCGCCATCGTCCGGGCGCTGATCCACGACCCGCCGCTGCTGATGTTCGACGAGCCCTTCGGCGCGCTGGACGCGCTGACGCGAGAGCAGATGCGCATCGATCTCGAGAAGCTCTGGCTCGAACGGCGGCAGACGACCCTCTTCATCACTCACGGCATCGCGGAGGCCGTGGCGCTCGCGGATCGCGTCGTCGTCATGACGCCGCGGCCCGGCGCGATCGACCGCATCGTTGCGATCGACCTGCCGCGGCCCCGCGACAAGGCCGTCGTCGCGAGCCCCCGCTTCGCCGCGCTCTGCGAGGAGATCACCGAATGCCTGATGCGACGCGGCGTCATCCATTATTGAGGCCCCCATGCTGAACAGACCCTTCAAGGGCGTCATCGCCGCGCCGCTCCTGCCGATGCATGAGGATGGCGCAGTCGATTGGGCGACGCTCGAACGCTACATGGACTGGCTGGCGGGCCAGCGGCCCGGCGGCATCGCCATGAACATGGACGCCTCCGAGGTGATCGCGCTGGATGAGCGCGAGCAGGAGGAGGTGATCCGCATCTCCCGCGGCGCGATCGCGGGCCGCGTGCCCTTCCTGTCCGGCATCGTCGCGGGCTCCACCAAGGCGGCAGCGGCGAAGGCCGGCCGCTACGCGGCGCTCGGCGTCGACGGCTTCCCGATCTTCCCGCCCTTCCCGACCTTCTCCGGCTCGCCGGTGCCCGAGGAGATGATCTACCGCTACCACAAGGCGATCGCGGAGGCCGGCGGCAGGCCGATCATCTGCTTCCAGTTCCCGAAGGGCTGGGGCCCGGACTACACGCCGGCCATCCTTCGGCGCGTCGCGGAGATCCCTGAAGTGGTCGCCATCAAGGAATCCTCCTTCGACGTGGCGCAGACGCTCTCGACCATCGCCGCCGCCGCGACGCTCGACAGGCCCATCGGCGTGCTCACGGGCAGCGACACCTTCATCTTCGAGGCGATGACGATGGGCTGCGACGGCGCGCTGATCGGCTTCGCCGGCACCTTCACCCGCGAGCTCGTGGCCATGAACGACGGCGTGCAGGGCGGGGACCTCGGCGCGGCCCGCGACATCTGGCGGCGGCTCGGACCCATCGCCCGCACTTGCTGGCGGCCGCCGATCCGCGACTTCCGACCCCGGATGAAGGAGGTGCTCCGGCTGCAGGGCCATTTTCCCTGCGCCGCCACGCGCGAGCCGCAGCTCGGCATCGATGACGGGGAACGCGCCGAGATCGCCCGGCTGATGCGCGAACAGGAGTTGCTGTGATGGCTGGCGCGGTCGCGATCTGGCACGACATCGCCCCGGAGGGGCTCGAGGAATTCTACGCCTGGCACGGCGAGGAGCACATGCCGGAGCGGGTCTCGATCCCGGGCTTCCGCCGGGGACGGCGCTTCATCGCCATCGAGGCCGATCTCGGCTTCTTCAATCTCTACGACACGGACTCGGCGGACGTCGTGGGCGGGCCCGACTACCGGGCCCGCCTCGATTCGCCAACGCCGCGCACGCTGTCCGCAGTGCGCCATTTCCGCAACGTGGCCCGCGCGCTCTGCGAGGTGGCGGCGGCGTCCAGCGGGGCGCAATCGCAGCTGGCGCAGGGTGGACTCGTCGCGACCCTCCGGCTTGCCGTCGAGGAGGCCGACGAGGCGCGGATGCTCGCCTCGGTCGAGCGGAGCCTCGTGCCCGGGCTCGCCGCCGCGCCCGGCGTCGCCGCCGTGCAGGTCCTGCTCGCGGACCGTGCCGCCAGCGGCTACGTCAACGCCGAGCAGCGGGCGCGCGGCACCGCCAACCAGGTTCCCTCCTTCGTCATCGTGGCGGAGGGATGGGGCGACGAGGCCTCGTTCCGGGCGGCCGTCGATCGCCATTGCGGCGCCGAGGCCCTCGCGGACATCGGCTGGCGCGAGGGGGGCGCGCTCGGCTTCTACCGGCACGAGCTCACCGTGACCCGCACCTGACCGGTTTGTCGCAGGCCTTGCCGGTTTTGACCGGTTTACAAATCGCCCGCGAGTGGTTTGTATACGCTCTGTACGCCGCTTCTGGGGAGAGGTTGCGGCGACGGGAGGATGCTGTGACGTCTGTGAAACTTTCACGCCGCGAATCCATTCTTGCCGCCATCGCGTCCGCCGCGCTGGCGACGACATCGCTCGGAGGCGAGGTGCGGGCGCAGGCCGCCGGCGATCCGGTGCGCAAGATCGTGCTGATCTCCGACACGCAGGGCGCCGTGCCGCAGGCCTTCCAGGCCGCCAACCTCATCGCGCAGGCTTGGCGGCAGCTCGGCCTCGACGTCGAGGTGCGGCCGATGGCGCGTCAGGCGCAGACCGATCTCGTCTGGTTCAACCGCGACAAGTGGGACACGACCATGTGGCGCATGGTCGGCCGCCCGGAACGGTCGGATCCCGACGAGATGACCTTCAACCTCTTCCATTCCTCGACAGCCCCGCGCGGCTTCAACTTCGTCGGCTACAACAACCCCGAATACGACAAGATCGCCGAGCAGCAGCGCCAGACCGTCGATCCGGAAGCGCGCAAGGCGCTGATCAGGCAGGCGCAGGAGATCGTGAACCGCGACCAGCCCTACGCCTTCATGATCCATCCCAACACGCTGCAGGCCTTCAACCAGAACGTCTTCGACCCGGCCACGATCGTGACGCAGAAGGGCGTCGGCATCCGCAACTTCTGGACCTTCATCGGCGCGACGCCGAAGGGCAACCAGAAGACGATGATCATCAATTCGGGCACCGCCCTGCAGGCGATCCACCCGCTCTACATCGCCGGCGCGCCGGACAGCTGGATGAACGAGCTCGTCTGGGAGCGCCTCGTGCGCATCGGGCCGGACGGGCTGCCGCGTCCCTGGGCGGCGGAGAGCTTCAAGTTCGCTGACGACAAGACCGTCGACGTCACGATCCGCAAGGACATGAAGTTCCACGACGGCAAGCCGGTGACGGTGGACGACGTGCTCTTCTCCTTCGAGGCGCCGATGAACACGGACAAGTCGCCGATGTTCAAGCCCTTCGTCGTCGACATCGACCGGATCGAGAAGACCGGCGAGCATTCGCTCCGCTTCCATCTGAAGCGCGTCAACGCCGCCTTCGCGGTGACGGCGCTGGGCCGCGTCTTCATCGTGCCGAAGCATGTCTGGGAGCCGCATCTCAAGAGCCTCGAGGGCAAGCCCGAGAATCTCGAGACGATCCGCGATGCCCAGAACGTGGGCTCCGGTCCGTTCCGGCAGGTGCGCGCACGGCTGAACGAGGAGATCGTGCTGGACCGCTTCGCCGACCACTGGTCCGCGCCGAAGATCGACCGCGTGGTGCTCCGCGTCATCCCGAACGCCGAAGCGGTGATTGGCATGCTGCGCTCCGGCGACATCAACCTGCTGTCGGAATATGGCGGAGACCCCGACGTGCTTGAGAAGCTGTCCAAGGACAATCCGGCCATCAAGCTGACGACGGAGACCGACGTCGGCATGGAGTTCCTGGCCTTCAACCACCGGCGGCCGCCCTTCAACGACGTCGCCTTCCGCAACGCGCTCTCCGCCGCGATCGACCGCAACGTGCTCGTGCAGGCGGCCTGGAACGGCTATGCCGTGCGCTCCGTCAGCCACATCTCGCCGGCGATCGGCTTCTGGCATTCGCCTGACGTGAAGCCCGGCCCCTCGGGCATCGCGGCCGCGCGGGAGATGCTGCAGAAGGCGGGCTACCGCGTCGAGGGCGGGCGCCTGCGCTATCCGGCCGGCGGCAAGGAGACGCTGCAGCCGCCGGGTTGAGGCGGTCGCGGAGGAAGGGCATTGCGGTATCTCGTCGAGCGGCTCATCCACAGCCTCGTCCTGCTGTGGGCCGTCTGCACGATCCTGTTCCTGCTGTTCAGGCTGATGCCGGGCAACCCGATGGCGGCCTACATCAACGAGCAGCTGTCGGAGGAGGACCAGAAGCTGATCATGGCCCAGTTCGGGCTCGATCGGCCGCTCTTCGAGCAATATCTCATCTATCTCGCCAATCTGGCGCAGGGAAATCTTGGCGTCTCCTTCTTCCGGCGGGAGCCCGTCTGGGACATCATCCTCTCGGCCCTGCCCAACACGCTGATCCTGACGATCACGGGCCTGGTCCTCGCCTACGCGTTCGGCATCCTCGCCGGCGCCTGGCTCGCCACAAAGCGCGGCACGCTGGCCGAAGGGATCGTCATCCCGGCGGCGCTCGCGACCCGCGCCGCGCCGGAGTTCTGGATCGGCATGATCCTGCTCTCCGTCTTCGCCTTCTGGCTGGGCTGGCTGCCCGGCGGTGGGGCCAACAGGGCCGGCGCCTTCTATGCGAGCGAATGGAGCCGGATCTTCAGCAGCGACTTCCTCTCGCATCTGCTCCTGCCGGCGCTGACGCTCGCGCTCTACCTGCAGGGCCTGCCGCTGCTCCTCATGCGCTCCACGATGCTGGAGGTGCTGAACGACGAGTTCGTGACCATGGCCCGCATCAAGGGCCTGCCGGAATGGCGGATCACGCTGGTGCATGCGGCGCGGAACGCGCTTCTCCCCATCGTCACCGCCTTCGCCCTCGGCCTCGGCGCCACGCTCGGCGGCAATGTCGTGGTCGAGACGGTCTTCTCCTGGCCGGGTCTCGGCCGGTTGCTCGTGGCGGCCGTCTCGCAGAGTGATTATCCGCTGGCGCAGGGCGCCTTCTTCGTCATCACGCTCGTGCTCATCACTCTCAACTTCCTCGTCGACATGGTCTACGGCCTGCTCGATCCCCGCGTGTCGCATGGCCGCAGCTGACGCGATCCGCGCTCCGGCCGGCGATGGCGTGCTGCGCCGCCTCCTCGGCGATCCCTTCACGGTCGCCGGCTTCGCGATCTACGCCGCGCTCATCCTCGTCGCGATCTTCGCCGACCAGCTGATGACGCATGATCCGCAGGAGATCCTGTTCCGCGCCAACGGCCGCGTCGCCTCCAACCAGCCCGCCGGCGGCGCCTATCTTCTCGGCACCACGAACCTCGGGCGGGACATCTATTCGCAACTCGTCGCGGGCTCGCGCAGCGCGCTCTTCGTCGGCTTCACGGCCGCCGTCTGCGTCGCGGCCTTCGGCACGCTGATCGGGCTCATCGCCGGCTATTTCGGTGGCAGGATCGATGCGGTCCTCATGCGGATCGCCGACCTCGCGCTGGCGATCCCCTTCCTGCCCTTCGTCATCGTGCTCTCGGGCTTCTCGCGCCAGGGCATGCTGAACGTCATCATCGCCGTCGTGCTGCTGCTCTGGCCCAACACCGCCCGCGTCATCCGCTCGCAGGTGCTGACGGTGAAGGAACGCTCCTACGTCGAGGCGGCGCGGGTCACGGGCGCCTCGGACCTGCGCATCCTCTTCGTGCATGTCGCGCCCAACATCCTGCCGCTCACCTTCCTCTATGGCTCGGTCGCCATCGGCTGGGCGATCCTGACCGAGGCGGCCGTCAGCTTCGTCGGCTTCGGCGATCCCAAGCAGATGTCCTGGGGCTACATGCTGCAGGACGCCTTCGTCTCGCAGGCGCTCTCGCGCGGGAGCTGGAACTGGTTCCTGCCGCCCGGCATCTGCATCATCCTCGTCGTGGTCGCGGGCTTCTTCATCGCGCGCGGGGCCGAGGACGTGCTCTTCCCGAAGCTGAGGAACTGAGGATGGATCCCGTCCTTGCCGTCAGCGATCTCGCCATCGAATACCGCACCGAGCGCGGCGTGGTGCGCGCCGTGGACGGGGTCTCGTTCGACGTGCCCAAGGGCGCGATCGTGGGCCTCGTGGGCGAATCCGGCTGCGGCAAGACCACGCTCGCCCGCGCCATCACCGGCGTCATGCACAGGAGCGCGCGCATCGCCCGCGGCGAGATCCGGCTGAAGGGCCGCGACCTCGTCGCCGCGCCCGCGAAGGAATGGCTGGCGGCGCGCTGGCGCGACATCGCCTTCGTGCCGCAGAGCGCGATGAACTCGCTCGACCCCGTCTACCGCGTCGGCTGGCAGATCGAGGAGGTGCTGATCCATCGCGGGGGCCGCTCGCGCGCCGAGGCGCGGACGCGGGCCAGCGAACTCTTCGAGATGGTGGGCCTCAATCCCGGCCGGCTCGACGAATATCCGCACCAGTTCTCGGGCGGCATGCGCCAGCGGGTGGCCATCGCGCTGGCGCTGGCGCTCAACCCCGCGCTCGTCATCGCGGACGAACCCGTGACCGCGCTCGACGTCATCGTCCAGCGCCAGATCCTCGACGTCATCCGGGACCTGCAGCGCAAGCTCTCGCTCTCGATGATCCTCGTGACGCACGACATCAGCGTCGTCGCCTATCTCTGCGACCGGGTGGTGGTGATGTATGCCGGCCGCATCGCCGAAAGCGGCCCGACCTCGGACGTACTGGAGCGGCCGCGACACCCCTACACGATGGGGCTGACCAACGCCTTCCCGGACCTCGACGGCGCAGCGGGCGAGCTGACGCCGATCGAGGGCAGCCCGCCGGACCTGTCGCAGCCGATCACGGGCTGCCGCTTCGCGCCGCGCTGCCCCTTCGCCCTGCCGGTCTGCGCCGCGGAGGAGCCGCCCGTGGTGGATGGCGCGGCCTGCCACCGTCTGGCCGAAAGCGCTGAGCTCCGGGCGCGGGCGCGCGAGACGGCCACCTGGCAGCCGGCGACACGGGAGCCGGCATGAGCACGCCTGCGCTCGTCGAGGCCAAGGGGCTCGCCAAGAGCTTTCCCGCGCCGCGCCGCCTGAACGACCTGCTCGCGGGACGGCGGCCGGAGGTCCATGCCGTCGACGGCGTCGACCTGACGGTCGCGCGCGGCGAAAGCGTGGGGCTGCTGGGGGAATCCGGCTGCGGCAAGACGACGACGGGCCGGCTGCTGCTGAAGTTGATCGAGCCGACGGGGGGCGCGATCGCCTTCGACGGCGCGGCCCTGGCCGACCTCAGCGGCGCGGCGCTCACCGGCTTCCGCAAGCGGGCGCAGCTCGTCTTCCAGAATCCGTTCGATGCGCTCAATCCGCGTTTCACCATCGAGCGAGCGCTGGCCGAGCCGCTGGTCAACACAGGCGTTGAGAAGGCGCTCCACAGGGACATGGTGGAGACGGCGCTCAGGCAGGTGCGTCTCCCGCCCCTCGCCCGCTTCGAGGGGCTCTATCCGCACCAGCTTTCGGGCGGGCAATTGCAGCGCATCGTGCTCGCCCGGGCGCTCGTCCTCTCGCCCGCCTTCATCGTCGCGGATGAACCCGTGTCGATGCTCGACGTCTCGGTGCGCGCCGGCGTCCTCAACGTCATGCGGGAGGTGCGCGAGAAGCTGGGCGTCGCCGCCCTCTACATCTCCCATGACCTCGCGCTCGTCCGCTACGTCTGCGCGCGCACGCTCGTCATGTATCTCGGCCGCATCGTCGAGGAGGGGCCGACGGCGGATCTGCTGAAGACGCCGCTGCATCCCTACAGCCGGGCGCTCGTGAAGGCGGTGCCGGTGCCGCATGTGAACCAGGACCGCGAGCCGCTGCCGATCATCGGCAACGTGCAGGACGCGAGGCGCCGCGCCGTGGGCTGCCGCTTCCGCGAGCGCTGTCCGCTGGCGGTCGCCCGCTGCGCCAGCGAGGATCCGCCGCTGCGCGAGGTCGCGCCCGGACGGCGCGTCGCCTGCCATCTGGTCTGACGATCCAAGGGGAAGAACCATGAAGCCGCACAAGGACATCCTGAAGGAGATCAGCCTCGACGCGCCCTGGGAGCTGGTCGAACTCTTCGCGAAGACGCCGCGCTGGCAGCCGAAGGACGTGAACCGCAGCGCCGACATGATCGTGAAGCGGCTCAAGGCCCACGGCGTCCCGGTCGAGGTGCACGAGCCGGAGATCTACCTCTCCGTGCCCCATGGCGCCTCGGTGACGGTCGGCGGCAAGGAGATGCGCGCCAAGCCACCCGCCTATTCGACCTCGACCGAGGGCGTGACCGCCGAGATCGCCTATGTGCCGGCGGCCTATTCGAAGTCGATCGGCAAGCTCTTCCACCGCAACCAGATGCAGACGGACCTGGCCGAGCTCAAGGGCCGGATCGCCATCTCCGAGGGCTTCGCCTTTCCGCAGAAGATCCGGGAGTTCGAGCTCGCCGGCGCGGTCGCCGTGATCGCGATCAACCCCGGCATCGACGTCCATTGGGGCATCTGCACCTCGATCTGGGGCACGCCCGACCTCGAGGACCTGCCGCGCAAGCCCGGCATCCCGGTCGTGGCCGTCAACAATCCTGATGGCCAGGAGCTGATCAAGCTCGCCGGCACGGGCAAGACGGCCACGGTCCGGACGCGGCTGGAGGAGGGCTGGTTCAGGCAGAAGGTGCCGGTCGTCGAGATCCGGGGCGCGGAGGAGCCTGAAAAGTTCGTGCTCCTGCACGGCCATTACGACAGCTGGGACGTCGGCGTCGGCGACAACGCCACGGGCGACGCCACGATGCTGGAGATCGCCCGCGTGCTAGCCAGGCACGCGGGACGGCTGCGCCGCTCCGTGCGCATCGCCTGGTGGCCGGGCCATTCCACCGGCCGCTACGCGGGCTCGACCTGGTTCGCGGACCATTTCGCGCTCGACCTCGATGCCAATTGCGTGGCGCAGATCAACTGCGACAGCCCTGGCTGCCGCTGGGCGACGGAGTTCAAGGACGTCTCCTGGACGCGGGAGACGGAGGACTACGCCAAGCAGGTGATCAAGGCCGTCACCGGGCTCGAGGCGCATGGCGAGCGGCCGCACCGCGCCGGCGACTATTCCTTTAACAACATCGGCATCTCGAGCCTGCTGATGCTCTCCTCGACGATGCCGGACGATCTGCGTGCCAAGAAGGGCTACTACACCGTCGGCGGCTGCGGCGGGAACATCGCCTGGCACACCGAGAACGACACGCTCGAGATCGCCGACCGCGACATCCTGCTCCGCGACATCAAGGTCTATGCCGAGATGGTCATGAGCATCGCCGACGCGCCGCTCCTGCCCTTCGACTGGCGGGCGCAGGTGCAGGAGTTCGCCGAAACTATCGCCGGCTACCAGAAGGCGGCCGGCAAGGCCTTCGACTTCGCGCCGGCCACCGCGGCCACCGAGAGCCTGGCCAGGTCGCTCGACCGCTTCCACAAGGCGGCGAAGCGCGGGGCGATTCCGGCCGATGCGGCCAACGGCGCGATCCAGCGCCTCGCCCGCATCCTCGTGCCGATCAACTACACGACCGGACCCCGCTTCCGGCACGATCCCGCGACGCCCGTGCAGCCGCTGCCGACGCTGGCCGCGGCGACGCAGCTGAAGGGCATGGACAAGACAAGGGCCGGCTTCGCCCGCACCACGCTGACGCGCGGCCAGAACCGCTATGTCGCGGCGCTGCGCGAGGCGGAGGCAGTCGTGGCGCGGGCCATGCAGCCGGCCGCGGCCTGAGCCCGCGCTGTCAAAAACCATCAGGGGCCCGTGAAGGCCCCGCATAGCAGGGGGACCTACGCCATGCCGCTGACCAGGGACGAGAAGGCCATCCTCGCGGATGTCTCGCTCGACGCGCCGTGGGAGCTCGTCGAGACCTTCTCCACGATGCACCGCTGGCGTCCGGAAGACGTCAACAAGGGGGCGGACGCGATCGGCAAGCGGCTGAAGAAGCTTGGCATCCCCTTCGAGATGCAGAAGCCCACCATCTATCTTTCCGTGCCGCTCGACGCCTCCGTGACGCTCGGCCGCAAGCGGTTCCGGGCCAAGCCGCCGTCCATGTCGCTGTCGATGCCTGACGGCGTCTCCGGCGCGCTCGTCTATCTTGACGCCGACGAAGAGAAATTCCGCTCCTACACGCGCGATCCCAAGGAGATCTTCAAGGACGGCGGCGTCGATGGGCCGACGCGGGTCGGGGGCAAGGTCGCGATCCTCAACGGCTTCGCCAATCCCGGCACCTGCTCGCTGCTCGAGGAATGGGGCGCGAAGGCGGTGATCGCGGTCAATCCGGGCATCGACATCCACTGGGGCACCTGCACCACGATCTGGGGCTCGCCCGATCTCGACGACCTGCCGCGAAAGCCCAGGATTCCCGTGGTCGCCGTGAACAACGCCGACGGACAGGAGCTGATCGCGGCGGCGAAGGCCGGCCAGTCCGCCAGAGTCAGGACGGAGATGCAGGAGGGCTGGTTCCCGCAGAAGGTGCCCGTCGTGACGATCCCCGGCGCCACGGAGCCCGACCGCTTCGTGCTGGTCCATGGCCATTACGACAGCTGGGAGGTCGGCGTCGGCGACAACGCCACGGGCGATGCGACGCTGCTCGAGCTCGCGCGCGTGCTGCATGGCAACCGGGACAAGCTGCGCCGCTCCGTGCGCATCGCCTGGTGGCCGGGCCATTCGACCGGCCGCTACGCCGGCTCGGCCTGGTTCGCCGATCATTTCGCCGAGGATCTGGACGAGGCCTGCGTCGCCCAGATCAACTGCGACAGCCCCGGCTGCCGCTGGGCCACGAGCTACCACCAGACGACCTGCATGCCCGAGGCGCGGGCGCATGTCCGCGCCATCATCTCCGAGATCGCGGGGCAGGAGCCGAAGTTCAAGCGCCCGAACCAGGCGGGCGACTATTCCTTCAACAACATCGGCATCTCGAGCTACTACATGCTCTCCTCGACCATGCCGGACGACCTGAGGGCGCAGAAGAACTACTATGCCGTGTCGGGCTGCGGCGGGAATATCGCCTGGCACACCGAGAACGACACGCTGGAGATCGCCGATCGCGACGTACTGATGACCGACATGAAGATCTACCTCCTGTCGGTGCTGCGGCACGCGAACGCCGCCTTCCTGCCGGTCGACTGGCGCGAGGCGGCAGCCGAGTTCGCCGCGACCGTCGCCGCCTACCAGAAGGCCGCCGGCCGGGCCTTCGACCTGTCGCCGGCGAAAGCCGCGACGGAGGCGCTGGCGGCGCGGCTCGACGCGCTCTACGGCCGCATCGCGAAGAGGACGGCCGACGAGCGCAAGGCCAACGAGGCGCTGATGCGGCTCGCCCGCGTGCTGGTGCCGATCAACTTCACCGTTGAGCCGCGCTTCCGGCACGATCCCGCCTATGCGGCGCCGCCGCTGCCCACGCTCGCGGCCGCGCGCGATCTCGCCGGCGCCGATCCGGACAAGGCCGGCTTCGTCCGCACGCAACTGATGCGCGGGCAGAACCGCTATTGCGGCGCGCTGCGCGAGGCGATCCGCATCATCGACGCGGCGCTCGCCTGACGCCGATGCGCGCCGTCTGGTACGAGCGCTGCGGCCCGCCCGCCGAGGTTCTGCGCCTCGGCGAGCTGCCGCGGCCGGAGCCGGGACCGGGCGAGGTGCTGGTCAGGGTCGCATGGTCCGGCGTCAATCCGCACGACACGAAGAAGCGATCGGGCTGGACCGGCGGAATTGCTCCTTCCGGCCCCGTCATTCCCCATTCCGACGGGGCGGGCGTCATCGAGGCCGTCGGCGCCGGCGTGCCGGAGGGCCGCTTGGGCGAGCGCGTCTGGATCATGCATGCGCCCGGCGCCGCGGCGGACTTCACGACCGTGCACGCCGATCACGCCGTCGCGCTCCCGCCGGGCGTGAGCCTTGATATCGGCGCCTGCCTCGGCGTGCCCTTCATGACGGCGCATGACGCGGTGCTCCGCGACGGCCCCGTCGCGGGTCAGACCATCCTCGTCCAGGGCGGCGCCGGCGCGGTGGCGGGCTACGCCATCCAGCTCGCGGCGAAGGGCGGCGCGCGCGTGATCGCGACCGTAAGCTCGCCCGAAAAGGCGGCGCATGCGCGCGATCTCGGCGCGGAGGCGACCGTCGACTATCGCCGGGAGGATGTGGCGGCGGCCGTGATGACGCTCACCGGCGGCCGGGGCGTCGACCGCATCGTCGAGGTGGATTTCGGCGCCAACCTTGCCGTCGACCAGGCGGTCATCCGGCCTCATGGCGTGATCGCGAGCTATTCCTCGACCCGCGTGCGCGAGCCCGCCTTTCCCTATTACGCCCTCGCGCCGAAGGGCGTGACCATCCATGTGGTGCAGGGCATGCTGCTCCGTCACGAGCGGGCCGAAGCGGGAAAGCGCGCCGCGACGGAGATGCTTGCAGCGGGCGCGCTGCAGCATCCGATCGCCGCACGGCTGCCGCTCGACCGCACGGCGGAGGCCCATGCGCTGCAGGAGAGCGGGACGGCGATCGGCAAGATCCTCGTCGCGAGCGGGGCGATTGACGCCAGCTAGAAGCGTCTCCACGGAAGCGCCACCATCGCCGTCATGGCCGCGCTCGACGCGGCCATCCACGTCTTCGACGCCAAGAGACGTGGATGGACGGGTCAAGCCCGTCCATGACGTGTTTTTTGAGATCGCGCCCCACTCCGGGCGGGGTCTCTTAGGCCCGCATCGCCCCCAGCTCCGCCAGCAGCGCCGCGCCTGTCCTGACGCCGCGGTGGAAGAGGTCGAGCTCCAGGTTCTCGTTCGGCGCGTGGTTCGCCTCGTCGGCGTTGGCGTAGGGCGTGCCATAGGCCGGCAGTCCCAGGATCTTGGTGAAGACGTAGTCGGGCAGGCTGCCGCCGAGCGCGGGGAAGAGCAGAGGCTCCTGGCCGGAGCCCGTCCGCGAGGCGGCGATCACGGCCGGCGCGAAACGGTCGGAGAAGGGCGTCTTCGACGGCAGCATGCCGCCCTGCGCCACGAACTCGACCTCCGGCGCATGCTTTCGCACGTGAGTCGCCACCTTCTCGAACACGTCCTCCGGCGTCATCGCCTCGACGAGGCGGATGTCGCATTTGGCGATCGCCTCCGCCGGCAGGACAGTCTTCGATCCCGATCCGCCATAGCCGCCGTGAAGCCCGTTGATCGTCAGGGTTGGATGGAACATCAGCCGGTCATAGAAGGGCCTCTCGGCCGGCGCGTCGAGCCGCTTGAGGCCGAGGTCCGCCATGATGCCCGCCTGGTCGAGCGGCAGCGTCGCGGCGGCGTCGCGCTCGGCGTTGCTCGGCGGCACGATCTTGTCGTGCAGGCCCTCGATCGTGATCTCGCCGGCCGCGTTCTTCATCGTCGCGAGAAGATGCACGAGCGTCCAGATCGCGTTCGGCGCGACGCCGCCGTAATTGCCGGAATGCATGTCGCGGCTCGCCGTCTTGGCCCTGAGCTCGAAGGAGGCGACGCCGCGCACGCCGAAGGTCACGACAGGCGCGCCCGACGTGTGGAGCGGGCCGTCGGCCGTCACGACGAGATCGGCCTTGAGCAGGTCGCGATGCTCCCGGACGAACTCCGCGATATGCGGCGAGCCGATCTCCTCCTCGCCCTCCAGCAGCACGGCGACGTTGCAGGGCAGCGTGCCCGTCACGGCGAGATGCGCCTCGATCGCCATGAGCTGCGCGAAATGCTGGCCCTTGTTGTCGCCGATCCCCCGCGCATAAATGCGGCCGTTGCGGATGGTCGGCTCGAAGGGCGGCGAGTGCCAGAGCTCCAGCGGCTCCGGCGGCTGCACGTCGTAATGGCCGTAGAGCAGGACGGTGGGCGCGCCCGGCCGCTTGTCCCAGCGTCCGAGGATCATCGGATGGCGCTTCGTCGGGATCGAGCGCGCCTCCAGGCCGAGTTTCGTCAGCATCTCGGTCAGCAGCGCGCCGACCTCGGCGATGCCGATGTCCTGCGCGCTGATCGAGGGATGGCGCACGTAGTCCATGACGCGCGCCACGTAGGAGTCGCGATGGGAGTCGATATGGGCGAGCACGCCCGCGAGGTCGGTCATCAGGTGCGCTCCATCAACAGCGCGCCCGTCTCGTGGACGGTGACATTCCATCCGGGCGTGACGAGGGTTGTTGAATCGAGCTGCGTGATCAGCGCAGGCCCCGAGAGCCGGTCGCCGGCGCCGAGCTGCGCGCGATCGTAGAGCGGAACCTCCCGCCATGCGCCCTCGACCCACATCGGCTGGCGGCCGACGGGCGAAGCGCCCTGGCCCGCCTGCTGCGAGGGCTTCAGGGTCTCCGCCACATGACCGACCGCCTCGACGCGCAGCGTGACGCATTCGATCGGCGCCTCGAGCGTGAAGCCGTAGAGGCTCTTGTGGGTGTCGACGAAGGAGGCCTCCAGCGCCTCGCGCGTGCCGGCCCAGCCCGTCGGCGTCTCGCCGCCCTGGCCGCTGTAGCGCATGAGGACGGTGCGCGTGCGACCGCGCTTGGCCGTTGGGATGCGCTCGGCGTCGAGCCAGCGCTCGGCCTCGGCTTCGAGTTCGGCGAAGATCGCTTCCGCCGTTCCCATGTCGACCGCGCCTGCCCGGGGGAGCGTGCGGCTGAACTCGGCGCGGATGTCTGCGCCCAGCAGCCCGTCGGCGCAGAGCACGCCCGGCGCGACCGGCACGAGGATGCGGCGCATGCCCAGGAGGTCGGCCAGCGCGCAGCCGTGCAGCGGGCCCGCCCCGCCGAAGGGCACCAGCGTGAAATCGCGCGGGTTGCGGCCGCGCTCCACCGACACGACGCGCAGCGCGCCGACCATGTTGTTGTCGACGACGGAGAGGATCCCCCGCGCCGCCTCCTCGAGGCTCAGTCCCAGCGGCTCCGCCACGTGACGGCGCACCGCCGTCCGCGCCGCTTCCGCATCGAGCGTCATCGCCCCGGAGAGAAGGTTGGTCGTGAGGTGGCCGAGCGCGACATGCGCGTCCGTGACCGTCGCCATGGCGCCGCCCCTGCCATAGGCGGCGGGACCGGGCGCAGCGCCGGCGCTTTCCGGGCCGACGGCAAGGCCGCCGTTCTTCACCCGCGCGATCGAGCCGCCGCCGGCGCCAATCGTCACCATGTCGACCATGGGCAGCGGCAGCGGCCAGCTCCCGACATGGCCGGTCTGGGTCAGGCCGATCCGGCCCTGCTCCATCAGGCAGATGTCGGCGCTGGTGCCGCCGATGTCGACGGTCATGATGTTCTCGATGCCGCAGGCGGCGGCGATCTGGCGCGCGCCGATGACGCCCGCGGCGGGGCCGGAGAGCGCCGTCGTGACGGCCGCCTGCCGGATGCGCGGGGCGCCCGCCACGCCGCCGTTCGACTGCATCAGCAGCAGCGGCGCGGCGACGCCCATTTCCTTCAGCCGCGTCTCGAGCCGGCCGACATAGGTCGCGACGCCGGGCGTGACCACAGCGTTCAGCGTCGTCGCCAGCGTGCGCTCGAACTCGCGCACGACCGGCAAAACGTCGACCGAGGCCGTGATGGCGACGCCCGGCAGCTCCTCCGCGAGGATCGCCGCGGCGCGCCGCTCGTGGTCCGGGTTGGCGAAGGAATGGAGCAGGCAGATCGCAACCGCGTCGACCTCCATCCGCCGGATGGCCGCCGCCGCTTCGCGCACGCTTTCTTCGTCCAGCGGCGTCACCACCGATCCGCCGGCCGCGACGCGCTCGGTGATCTCCACCACGCGCGAGGCCGGCACCGGGCGGGCCGGCTTGATCCAGGCGTAGAGGTTGGCCTTGCGCGGGATGTCCTGCCGGCCGATTGCCAGCACGTGGCGGAAGCCGCGCGTCGTCACGAGCGCCGCCTTCGCCCCCTTGTTCTCGAGGATCATGTTGGTGGCGACCGTGGTGCCGTGCAGCACCTTGCCGATGTCGCCGGGCTGGCGGCTCGCCTTCTCCAGCGCGAGCCGGACGCCGGCGACGAAGGCCTGCGACGGGTCCGCGGGCACGCTCGGCGTCTTGGCGCGCCAGATCTGGCCGGAACGGGCATCGCTCAGCGCGATGTCGGTGAAGGTGCCACCGATGTCGACGGCGACGGTGAGCGCCGCCTCAGACGAGGACATCGCGATACTCCCCACGATGGAACTTCTTCACCGGCGGGCGATGCGCCCTCAGCGCCTCGGTGGCGCGCGCATCGACCGCATCGGCGCGGATCACGACGCCATAGAGCCGGCGCGCCGCATCCTCCGAGACGTAGCCGCCGCGCACATCCTCCAGCACCTCCTCCGGCGGCCGGTCGAACGGATGCCCGCGGCCCCCGCCGCCCCCGGTCTCGATCCGCAGGATGTCGCCGCGCTTCAGCTTGTGGCCGTCGGAGAGCGGCGGCAGCTCGCGCTCGTCGGGCAGGCCGCGGTTGATCCAGACGCGCCCGACGCCGCCGCACATGCCGCCGTCGAAGCCCCAGGGCGGGTTCTTCACGCTGTCGATGCGGATGCCGAAGGTCGCCTCCTCCGCGAGGATCTCGTACTCGCGCAGGATGCCGCAGCCGCCGCGATAGCGGCCCGCGCCGCCGGAATCCGTCACCACGCCATAGGCGAGCAGCCGGACCGGATAGCCGAGCTCCAGGAACTCGACGGGGTAGTTCTCCTGCGCCACGAAATAGACGGCGTCGATGCCGTCGGCGGTCTGCCGCGCGCCGTAGCCGACGCCGATTCCGTCGGCCAGCAGGAAGGGCTTCAGCCCGTCGTTCGCGTCGCGGTATGTGCCGCGCATCATGGTGATGACATAGGCCGAATGGGCGGCCGGCGCCGTGCCGCCCGCGACGTTCACGAGCCCGTTCAGCGCCGCCAGCACGCGCATCATGGTGAGGCCGCGCATGCCGAGCGGCGCGGGATAGCGCGGATGGAGGAGCGAGCCCTCGCGCAGCCGCACCTCGTCCAGCGCCTGCGGGCCGCCCGCGTTGCAGACGTTGCCCGGATCGCCGCCGAGGTAATAGAGCCCGAGCGCCATGCCCGGCACGCCGGGGTTCATGATGAAATTCACCGGACCATAGGCCTGGTCGTCGGTGTCCGTCGCGTCGAACGTGTAGCGGTCCCCGCCGTCCGCCGACGTTTCGCGGGTCAGGGCGAAACGGATGCGGAACGGTCCATTCCCATGGCCGTCGGAATCGATCGCGTCGGTGAACCTGTGGGTGCCGTAGGGAAAGGTCTCCGCGAGCTTGCCGCGGACGAGCGATGTCGTGCGGGACAGCAGTTCCGCCAGCGCCTGCTGGAACGTATCGTATCCGAAACGATCGAGGCTTTCCTCCAGCCGGCGGACGCCGAGGTCGACGCTCGCCATGAGCGCCTTCATGTCGCCGATGCTCTGCGCCGGATAGCGCGAGTTGCGGTTGAAGATCGCGAGCGCCGCCTCGTTCGTGACGCCCTGGTCGACGAGCTTCGTCGGGGGAATCATGATCCCCTCGTGGAAGATGTCGGTGGCGTCGGGGCTGATCGAGCCGGGCCTGAGGCCCCCGATGTCGGCGAAATGCGCCCAGGACATCACCATCGCCGCCAGCCTGCCCGCGCTGAAGACGGGCGCGATCAGCACCTGGTCGTTCGAATGCGAGATGGCGCCGCGCGACTCGTAGCAGTCGTTGTACCAATAGACGTCGCCCGGCCGCATCGTCTCCAGCGGGAACCTGCGGATCACCGGCCCCGTCATGTCGCCGAAGATCGGGACGTTGGAGCCGACCGCCATAACGCCCCTGGCGTCGAACAGGGCCGTGTAGAAGTCCTTCTTCTCACGGATGAAGGCGGAAATCGCGGTGCGCTCGATCAGCGCCTCCATCTCCGCCTGCGCGGCGGCTATGGCTCCCCTGACGATTTCGACTGTGACTGGATCGACCCGGGTCGGCGCTGGCGTTTCCGCCGTCGGCTGTTCAGCCCAATCACGCTGCATTCCTGACGCCCCTGCGCTACTTGCGCCGATGATGCCCCCGCCGTCCGCCCTTTGTCGAGACGACAATTGCGGGTTGCAGCGATCCGCGGCCGTCCAAGGTGGCAGGATCAGGCGCGGCGATCGCATGTTGATCGCCCAGGATTCAGGCAACTTGCTTACGTACTGACCGGCACTGTCCTTCCGGAACCGCCAAGCTTAACGTTTTGGCTGGCATGCGAATTGCTGCCCGCGGCTGCCAGCGACGGACCTTCCGCACGCGTCCAAACCTGAAGAGAGCTCCGATGACACACCTGCCTCCCACGGATCGCCGCCGTTTCCTGATCGGCGCCGGCGCCGGTTCGGCCGCGCTCGTCGCGGCGCCTTCGGTTCTCCGCGCGCAGACGCGCGAGCTGGTCATCGGCGGGGCGGCGAGCCACAAGCCGTGGGTCGAGACGCATGTGATGCCGTTCTTCGAGAAGAAGTACAATTGCCGCATCAATTTCGAGGGCACGCGCTCGCTCGTGAACCTCGAGAAGATGCAGAAGAACAAGGACAAGCCCTACCTGTCGATCGTGCAGATGGACGATCCGGTGATGATCCTCGCCGTGAAGGAAGGCCTGCTGGAGCCGATCACGGCGGCCAAGGTGCCGAACGTCGCGAAGCTGAAGCCGGGCTCCCTCCACATGGACGGCATGTGGGCGAACTACCTGCAGCCCTGGCAGGGCATCGCCTACAACACCAACGTGCTGAAGGAGCCGCCGAAGTCCTGGGCCGAGATCTTCGACCCGAAGTACAAGGGCCGCATCATCGTGCCGTCGCTGCAGAACACGGAAGGGCTGCCGAACCTGTTCATGATGGCCCATCTGCAGACCGGCAAACCGATGGCGGAGGCCTACAAGGACATCGACGCCGCCTTCGCCAAGCTGAAGACGCTGAAGCCCAACCTCCTCACGGCCTATAGCCAGATGCCGCAGGCCTTCTCGCTGCTGGAGCAGGGCGAGGCGCACATGATCGTCGGCGCGCTTTCCTCCTTCGGCATGCAGCGCCGCCTCGACGGCGCGCCGGTCGGCATGACGGCGCCGGCGGAGGGCATCTTCCCGGTTCCCTCGGGCATCGCCATCGTCAAGGGCGCGCCCAATGCGGACCTCGCCTATGCCTACATCAACGAGCTGCTGGGCGCCGAGGTGCAGGCGAAAATCGCGCCGCCGACCTTCGCGCTGCCGACCAATGTCGACGCGCCCGTGCCGCCGGGCATGCCGACCAACGCCCGGATCCATCCGATCGACTGGGCCTTCGTGGCGGAGAACCGCAACGAATGGGTCAAGCGCTGGGACCGCGAGATGGCGCTCTGACTGGGATGGCCGTTGTTGCGTCATGGACGGGCTTGACCCGTCCATCCACGTCTTGCCGGTGTCCGGAGGAGAACGTGGAGGGCCGGGTCGAGCCCGGTCATGACGGTCCGGGGCTGACATGACGACAGGAGCCTTTCTCGACGTCCGGCAGGCGGCGAAGGATTTCGGCGCCGGTCCCGTGCTCGACGGCGTCGATCTCGCGGTCGGCCAGGGCGAGTTCGTCTCGCTGCTCGGTCCCTCGGGCTGCGGCAAGACCACGCTGCTCAGGATCGTGGCCGGTCTCGCGCCGGCGGATTCGGGCTCCGTCACGCTCGATGGGCGGGAATTGTCGCGGCTGCCGCCGCACAAGCGCGATGTCGGTGTCGTCTTCCAGAGCTACGCGCTCTTCCCGCATCTGACGGTGGCCGAGAACATCGCCTTCGGCCTCAAGGCGAAGGGCGCGCCGGCGGCCGAGATCGCGCCGACGGTCGCGCGCTTCCTCGACCTCGTGCATATGGCGGCCTTCGCCGACCGCTCGGTGAAGGCGCTCTCTGGCGGCCAGCAGCAGCGCGTGGCCGTGGCGCGAGCGCTGGCCGTGCGGCCGAAGCTGCTCCTGCTCGACGAGCCTTTCTCCGCGCTCGACCGCAAGCTGCGCGAGACCATGCAGATCGAGCTCCGGCGGCTGCTGCGCGAGCTCGGGACGACGGCCATCTTCGTGACCCACGACCAGGACGAGGCGCTGATCATGTCCGACCGGATCGCGGTGATGAACCGCGGCCGGATCGAGCAGTACGACGCGCCCGACGTGATCTACCGCCGCCCGGCGACGGCCTTTGCGCTGGAGTTCGTCGGCCTGTCGACGCGCATTCCAGGCAAGGTCTCCGGCTTCGATCCCGCAGGCTGGGTGACGGTCGACACGGCGCACGGTCCCGTGCTCGGCAAGGGCAAGTTCCAGCCGGGCGCGGACGTTCTGGTCGGCGTGCGTCCCGAGCGCATGACCTTCGGGACGCGGACAGGCTGGAACGCGATCCATCCGGTCCTCACCGACATCGTCTTCCAGGGCGCGCGCATCCAGGCGCATTTCGACAGTCCCGAGTCGATGCCGCTGCTGATCGAGACCACGGGCGAGCTGCCGGAAGGCCTGAGCGGTGGGTCGCCGACCACCATCGCCTTCTCGCCCGAGGATACGATGGTCTTTCCCCTGCAGGCCGCGTCATGATCGCCCGTCTCCGCGGCGACGGGCTGGCCTGGCTGGCCGCGCCGGCGCTCGTCGTCCTGACGCTCTTCTATGCGCTGCCCCTGCTCTATCTGCTCGCGCGCAGCGTGATGGGACCCGAGGGCTTCACCCTCGGCCTGTTCCAGGCCTTCTTCGCGGACGATTACAACTGGCGCGTGATCGGCAACACGCTCCGCATCGCCGCGCTGGTCACGCTCGTCTGCCTCGTCATCGGCTATCCCGTCGCCATCGCGCTCGCCAGGGCGCGGGGCCTGATGCAGGTGCTCCTGCTGACCGCGATCATCCTGCCGCTCTCCGTCGGCGTCGTGGTCAAGGCCTTCGCCTGGCAGATCGTGCTCCGGCGTGACGGGGCGATCGCCAAGCTGCTGGTCGCGACCGGCATCTGGGACGAGCCGCAGCGGCTCCTCTTCACGGAGCCCGGCCTCGTCATCGGCGCGGCCAACGTCTTCCTGCCCTTCATGATCCTGCCGATCTATTCCGTCGTGAAGCTGATCGACCCGAAGCTCTCGGAAGCCGCCGCGACGCTCGGCGCAAGCCCGCTCTACCGCTTCCGCAAGGTGGTGCTGCCGCTGACGATGCCGGGGATCGTCTCCGGCATGGCCTTCGTCTTCTCGCTCGCGACCTCGATGTTCGTGATCCCGAGCCTGCTCATGGGCGACCGGTTCCAGACGCTCGCCACGCTGACCGGCCGCTCCTTCCTGCTGATGCGCAACGAGGCGCTGGGCTCGGCGACGGCCGTCGTGCTTCTCGTGCTGGCCGTCTCCATCGTGGTCGGTTCCGCCATGCTCGCCAAGCGGATCGGACGAACCGGATGACCGCGATCGAGAAGATAGCCAACGCGCTCGTCTGGCTCGTCGCCGGCATCGCCATCCTGTTCCTGCTGGCGCCGCTCGCGATCACCATCGCCGTCTCGCTCGGCGACTCCGCCGTCTTCACCCTGCCGCCGCCGGGCTGGTCCCTCCGCTGGTACGAGCGCCTGCCTGCGACGCGCGGGCTCGCGGCCTCGCTCTGGACGTCAGTGCAGATCGCGGGGCTGTCGACGCTCGTCTCGCTGGTGCTTGGCACGCTCTGCGCCATCGCGCTGGTGCGGGGCACGCTGCCCGGGCGCGAGGCCATCGCGACCTTCCTCGTCTCGCCGCTCATGCTGCCGGGCCTCGTCGTCGGCATCGCCATGCTGCAGGGCTTCCGCGCCTTCGGCCTGCGCGACGCCTGGACGAGCCTCCTCGTGGCGCATGTGGTCATCACCATGCCCTACGTGGTCCGCACGGTGCTGGCGGCGCTCTCCCTCTTCGATTTCACGCTGATCGAGGCGGCGCGCACGCTCGGCTGCAGCTATGGCCAGGCCTTGCGCAAGGTGCTGGTGCCGGCGCTGGCCCCGGCCTTCCTGACCTCTGGAATGTTCGCCTTCCTGGCGTCCATGGACAATTACCCGGTCTCCATCTTCTTCACCGACGCCTGGACCAAGACGCTGCCGATCCAGATGCTGCAGCTCGTCGAGGAGCGGCCCGACCCGATGATCGCGGCCATCTCAACGCTTTTGATTCTGCTCGCGATCCTTGCCATGGTGGTGGGGGACCGGCTCGTCGGTCTAAAAAGGCTCGCCGACTTCTGATGCCCCCGTCCTCGCTGCCCTGGCTGCCGCCGACCGACCGCGATTTCGCGGGCTATCGCGGGGGTGAACCGTCGATCCGCTGGCCGAACGGGGCGCGTCTCGCCGTTTCCGTCGTGGTCAATGTCGAGGAGGGAGCGGAGCTGTCGCTGGCCGCCGGCGACGAGGCCAACGAGTTCATCTACGAGGCGGCCGAGCGCGTGGAGGGCGTGCGCGACCTCTGCATGGAGAGCCATTACGAATACGGCACGCGCCGCGGCTGGGCCCGCATCCGCAAGGCGCTGAAGGACCATGGCGTCACGGCCACGCTCAACGCCAACGGCCGGGCGCTGGGCCTTTCGCCCTGGATCGCGGAGGAGGCGGTCGCGGACGGGCACGAGGTGTCGGCGCATGGCTGGCGCTGGGAGCGCCATGTCCACATGGACGAGGCGACGGAGCGCCGCGCCATCGCGCGTACGGTCGAGGCCATCGCCGCGGCCGCCGGCACCCCGCCGGTCGGCTGGCACACGCGCTCCGCCACCTCGCCGAACACGCGGCGGCTGCTCTGCGAGCAGGGCGGCTTCCTCTACGATTCCAACGCCTACAACGACGATTGCCCCCTGATGGCAGAGGCGGGCGGACGCGAGATCGTCGTGCTGCCCTATGCCTTCGACACGAACGACATGCGCTTCCAGCCCGGCGGCGCGTTCGTCCATGGCGAGGACTTCGCGCGCTACTGCATCGCCGCCTTCGAGCGCCTCTACGCGGAAGGTGCGGACGGCCCGCGCATGCTGTCGATCGGCCTGCATCTCAGGATCATCGGGCGACCCGCGCGGATCGGCGGGCTCGAGCAGCTCCTGGCGCACATGGCGGCGAAGCCGGACGTCTGGTTCGCGCGGCGCGACGCCATCGCCCATCACTGGCGGCGGGGGCTTGGCCTCCCGGATTGGTCGCCGCGCCCTCCCCTCTCGGCCTTCGCGCCATGAGCTGGAACGAGGACCGCGACCTCCTGGGCTATGGCGGGCGCTGGCCGGACCTGCGCTGGCCGAACGGCGCGCGGCTCGCCGTCTCCGTCGTCGTCAATTTCGAGGAGGGCGCCGAGCAGCAGGTCGGCGACGGCGATCCCGTCAGCGAGCGGATGGGCGAGGTGATCTCGGTGGTCGAGCCCGGCAGGCGCGACCGCGGCCAGGAGCAGATCTTCGCCTATGGCATGCGCGCCGGCCTCTGGCGGATGCTGGAGGCGCTGGGGCGCCATCGCCTGCCGGCCACCTTCTTCTGCTGCGGGCAGGCCGTCGCCCGCGCGCCCTCGCTGGCGAAGGCCATCACCGCGGAGGGCCACGAGGCGGCCTTCCATGGCTGGCGCTGGCGTCCGCACGCCGATTACGCCGAGCGGGAGAGCGAGGCGGCCGACATCGACCGCTCGATCGAGGCCATCACGGCGGCCTGCGGCGAGAAGCCGGCGGGCTTCTTCTGCCGCGGCGCGGAAAGCGACTGGACGCGGCAACTGCTCGCCGAGCGCGGCTTCCTCTATGCGTCCAACGCCTTCGACGACGACCTGCCTTACTGGGACCGGACGCAGGCGCGGCCGCTCCTCATCCTGCCCTACGCGCTCGACACCAACGACATGAAGTTCTTCCACCCCAACGGCTTCGTGCGGGCGCGGGAGATGGTGGAATATGTCTCGGATGCAATCGACGTGCTGCTGGCGGAGGCGGATCGCGGCCGGCCGCGGCTCCTCAACATCGGCTATCACCTGCGGATCGCCGGTCGACCGGCGCGTTTCCCGGCCTTCGACGCGGTGCTTGCGAAGCTCGCCGCGCTCGGCGACCGCGTCTTCGTCGCGCGGCGCGACGTGATCGCGCGCGCCTTCGCGGAAAGTTGTCCGGCATGACGCGGGCGCGGGCCATCGCCGAGGGCGTGAACGCCGGAACGCTCGATCCGGTCGCGGTGACGCGCGAGGCGCTGGAGCGCTGCAAGGACGCGCAGGCGCGCTTCAACCCGCTGACGGTGATCGACGAGGCCAAGGCGCTGGCGGCCGCCGGGGGGCTGGCTGACCGCAGGGGCGAGCCGCTGCCGCTCGCCGGCGTGCCGCTTGTGGTCAAGGACAATATCTGGGTCGGCGGCTGGCGGATCACGCAGGGCTCCCGCTATTTTGTCGATTTTGTTGCGCCCCGCGACGCCACCGCCGTGGCGCGGCTGCGCGCGGCCGGGGCCGTCGTGATCGCCATCGGCACCTGCTCGGAATTCGCGGCCAAGGGCAACACGACGACGCCTCTCTACGGCGACACCCTCAATCCGCTCGACCCCGCTCTGACTGCCGGCGGCTCGTCGGGCGGCTGCTCGGCCATCGTCGCCGCCGGCGCGGTGCCCATCGCGCTCGGCACCGACGGCGGCGGCTCCAGCCGGCGTCCGCCCTCGCATTGCGGCCTCGTCGGCTTCAAGCCGAGCTATGGCGCCGTGCCGCATCCGCATGGCTTCGCGGAGCCCTTCTGGGGCCTCTCCGCCCTCTCGCCGATCGCCCGCGACGTCGCGGACGCCGCCCTGATGTTCGAGGTGATCGCGGGTCCCGATCCGCTCGATCCCGACTCGCGGCCTCTGGCGCCGCAACGGGACGAAGCCGTCGCCACCTTGCGGATCGCGCAGCATCCCACGCTGGGCCTCGACGTGCCCGTCGATCCCGACGTCGCCGCCGCCTACGAAGAGGCCGTGGACGCGCTGCTGGCGGCGGGGCTGATGATCGAGGAGGCGGCGCCGGCCTGGCCGTCTGCGGAGGAGCGCGCGTCGCTCTCCGCCTCGCAATTCGCCGGTCTCGCGGCGATGCATGGCGAGGCCTGGCGCAAGAACCCCGACTGGATGGACCCGGCGCTGGCCGCGCAGGTGGAGGCCGGCTTCGCGCTTCCCGCGACGCGGCTGGCCGAGGCGCTGGAGACGAGCCAGCGCGTCAGGCGGGCCGCGGCCGCCTTCTTCACGGAACATGACCTGATGCTCTCGCCGACGACGGCCTGCGTCGCCTGGCCGGTCGGCCAGCTCGGCCCGCCGGTGATCGGCGGCAAGCCGGTCGATCCGCGCGGCCATGCCGTCTTCACGCCGCTCTGGAACCATGGCCAGAACCCGGCGATCTCGATCCCCTGCGGGCGCGGGCGCGACGGCCTGCCGGTCGGCCTGCAGATCGCCGGCGCCGTCGGGGAGGACCGGCGGGTGCTCGCCTTCGCGGCGCTCGCCGAGCAGATCCTGGCCGACGCCGGGCTCTGGGAGGCGGCGCCATGAGGATCCTGCTGCTCAACCCCAACATGACGCAGGCCGTGACCGACCGCCTCGCGACGGCGGCCGCGGCGGCCGCCTCGCCGGGGACCGAGATCATCCCTGCGACCGCGCCGCGCGGCTTCCCCTACATCTCCTGCAAGGCGGAGGCGCAGATCGCCGGCGCGATCGTGCTGGAGATGCTGGCCGAGCGGCAGGGCGCCTACGACGCCGCCATCGTCGCCGCCTTCGGCGATCCGGGCCTCTTCGCGGCGCGCGAACTGTTCGACCGGCCCGTCGTCGGCATGTCGGAGGCCGCGATGCTGACCGCCTGCATGCTGGGCAAGCGCTTCGGCATCGTCAGCTTCGCGGCGCAGATGGAGGCCTGGTACGCGGAATGCGTGGAATCGCACGGGCTCACGCACCGCTGCGCCGGCATCTTCTGCCTGAAGGAGAGCTTCGGCGCGATCACCTCCGTCGCCGAGGAGAAGGCCGACGCGCTCGTGGCGCTCGCGGGCGAGGCGGTGGCCGCGGGGTCGGATGTCGTGATCCTCGCGGGCGCGCCGCTCGCCGGGCTCGCTGCCGACGTGGCGCATCGCATTGCCGTTCCCGTGATCGACCAGGCACAGGCCGCCCTCAGGCAGGCGGAGACGCTGGCGCTGCTGCGCTCCCGCAAGGCCGAGGCGGGCCGCTTCCGCCGCCCGCCGCCCAAGGATTCCTCCGGGCTGCCGGCGGCGCTGGCGGCGCGCATCGCGCACAGGGACTGAACTCATGACCGCTGCGACCAGCATTGTCCGGGGGCGCTGGATCCTCGAAGGCTTCGGCCCCGACGGCGCGCCGATCCTGCATGAGGATGCGGCCCTGCGGATCGAGGACGGCCGCGTCGCCGCCATCGGTCCGGCCGACGCCATGATCCGCCAGCATCCCGATGCGCCCGTGACCGGCGGTCGCGGCAAGGTCGTGATCCCCGGCCTCGTGAACGCGCATCACCATGTCGGGCTGACACCGTTTCAGCTGGGCTCGCCGGACCATCCGCTCGAGCTCTGGTTCGCCTCGCGGCTGGCGCTCCGCGACGTCGACCTCCGGCTCGACACGCTCTTCTCCGCCTTCGAGATGATCGCGAGCGGCGTCACCACCGTGCAGCACCTCCACAGCCGCGCGCCGGGCGGCATCGAGGACGTGCTGGGGGCAAGCCGCAAGGTCGTCGGCGCCTATCGCGAGATCGGCATGCGCGCCTCCTATTCCATGGCGCTGCGCGACCAGAACCGGCTCGTCTATGCCGACGACGCGGATTTCACCGCGAGCCTTCCCGACGCGCTGAAGCCGGCGATGAAGGCCTATTTCGAGCGCTTCACGCTGCCGCTCGCCGATCAGGTCGCCATCTTCGAGGCGCTGCGGGCCGAGCTCGCGGGCGAGGAGCGGATCGCGCTGCAGCTCGCGCCGGCCAACCTGCACTGGCTCTCCGACGAGGCGCTGGCGCTCTCCGCCGAGCTTTCGACGAAGCGCGGCCTGCCGCTGCACATGCATGTGCTGGAGACGCCCTATCAGAAGGAATATGCCCGCCGCCGCACCGGCGGCTCGGCGGTCGATCATCTCGCCCGCTTCGGCCTGCTGTCGGACAAGCTCACCATGGGGCACGGCGTCTGGCTGACGGACACGGACATCGAAACCTGCGCCGCCCATGGCGTCCGCATCTGCCACAATTGCTCGTCGAACTTCCGGCTGAAGAGCGGCATCGCGCCGGTCAACCGCTTCCTCGCGGAGCGCATCCCCGTGGCGCTCGGCATCGACGAGGCCGGCATCAACGACGATCGTGACATGCTGCAGGAGATGCGCCTCGTGCTGCGCGCCCATCGCGAGCCGGGCATCGATGCGCCGCACCCTTCGGCGATGCAGGTCCTGCGCATGGCGACGGAGAACGGCGCGCTGACGACGCCCTTCAGCGCGACGATCGGCCGGCTCTCGCCGGGCTCCGCCGCCGACCTCGCGGTCCTCGACTGGCGTGCGATCACCTGGCCCTACCAGGATGCCGAAACGCCCATCGTCGACGTGATCGTGATGCGCGCGAAGGCGCAGGCCGTGGAGACGGTGATGGTCGCCGGCGAGGTGATCTACCAAGAGGGCCGCTTCACGCGGCTCGACCGCGACGCGATCCTCGCCGAGCTGGCGGAAGCCTTCGCGCGACCGCTAAGCGAGGCCGAGGAAGCACGAAAGCGGCTTGCTGCGGCCGTCTTCCCGCATGTGAAGGCGTTCTACGACAAATGGCTGCCGGAAACCGCGCCGCCGACGCACACCTGGCCGAACGCGCGGATGTAAGCCTCGGCCTCACTCCCTCCCCTGCAAGGGGAGGGTCGGGGAGGGGTCAGCGCGGCGCTTGATCTTGAAGCGCCGTGACCCCCACCCTGCCTCCCCCTTGCAGGGGGAGGAGAAAGAATGCCTGTCATTCCCGGCCGGAGCGAAGCGGAGGGGAAGGGAATCCAGGCCATTCTGCCGCGCAGATCTGGATCCCCTTCCCGGCCCTCCGGGCCGCCGGGGATGACACCCTCAGATCTTCGACAACCCCCGCGGCTGATACGCCCCCACGGGCTTGCCTGCGACCAGTGCCCCGTCCTTCACAACTGTCTTGCCGCGCACCATCGTCAGCACCGGCCAACCTTCGACATCGATGCCTTCGTAGGGCGTGTAATCGGCGCCGTGATGCTGGTTTGCGTTGGCGATAGTCATCCGCTTCTCAGGATCCCAGAGCACGATGTCCGCATCGGAGCCGACGGCGATCGTGCCCTTCTGCGGATAGAGGCCGTAGGTCTTGGCGTGGTTGGTCGCGGTGACGGCGACGAAGGTGTTGATGTCGATCCGGCCCTTGCTGACGCCCTCCGAGAAAAGGATCGGCAGGCGGGCCGCGACGCCGGGAATGCCGTTCGGCACCCAGCGGAAGCTGGTGCGGCCCTTCGGCGCGAGCTTGCCCGCGGCGTCGTCGTAGCGAAACGGGCAATGGTCCGAGGAGAAGAGCGTGAAGACGCCGGTCTGCAGGCCCTCCCAGCAGGCGTCCTGGCTCGCCTTGTCGCGCGGCGGCGGCGAGCAGACATACTTCGCGCCCTCCATGTTGAGGCCCTTCAGGTCGTCCTCGGTCAGCACGAGATATTGCGGGCAGGTCTCCGCCTTGATCTTCAGCCCCTTCGCCTGCGCGCGGCGGATCTCCTCCATCGCCTCGCGGTTGGAGACATGCACCACGACGAGCGGGACCTCCGAGAGCTCGGCCAGTGTGATCGCCCGGTGCGTCGCCTCGCGCTCGACGGCGATCGGCCGCGACTTCGCGTGGAAGAAGGGTGCGGTGTCGCCCTGCTTCTCCAGCTTCGCGGTCAGGAAGCGGATCATGTCGTAGTTCTCGGCGTGGATCATGACCAGCGCGCCGGTCTCCTTGGCGACCGCCATGGTCTCCATGATCTGCAGGTCGGTGAGGGCGAGGCCGTCGTAGGTCATGAAGACCTTGAAGGAAGTGTAGCCGTCCTTCACCAACGCCGGCAGCTCCTGTCCCAGCACCTGCTCCGACGGGTCGGAGATGATGAGGTGGAAGGAGACGTCGACGTGGCACTTGCCCTCGGCGAGCTTGTGGTACGCGTTGACGGACTGCCGGAGCGAGGCGCCGGATTCCTGCAGGCAGAAGGGCAGAACCGTCGTGTTGCCGCCGAAGGCAGCGGAGCGCGTGCAGCTCTCAAAATCGTCGGCCATGACGATCCCGGGGCCGGAGGGCTGCGAGATATGCACATGGCTGTCGATGCCGCCGGGCAGGACATACATCCCTCCCGCGTCGATCACCTCCGTCGCGCCATCGAGCCCCGCCGCGAGGGCGGCGACCTTGCCGTCCACGATGCCGATGTCGGCCACGAAGATGTCCGATGCCGTCGCGATCGTGCCGCCCCGGATGATCGTGTCGTAGGCCATGGCTTTCTCCTTCAGGCGATGGTTGCGAGGCCCGCTGTGGCGAGCGCCGATTGCAGGCTGTCCGCCTCCGCCCGGGAGACGGGCGGCTGCGGCGGCCGGACGACGGGGCTGTCGAGCTTGCCGAGCAGGGCAAGGCAATATTTGAGCCGCGCGGTGGCGCGCCCTCCCGGCGCGTTGCGGTAGATCGCGACGGACAGCGGATAGATCAGGTCGTGCAGGCGTCGGGCCTCCGCCCAGTCGGCCCCGCTCGCGGCCGCGTAGAAATCCGCGCAGAGCTTCGGCGCGACCGCCGCGAGGCTGACCTGGCTGCCGACGCTGCCGATGATGTAGCTGGTCAGCAGATGCTCGTCGCCGGAGCCCATGACCATGAAGTCCGGCCGCAGCGCCAGCAGCTGCCGCCGGTTCGCCTCGTAAGCGGCGACCTCCCAGCTGCCGTCCTTGATGCCGAGCACGCGGGGCTCGGCCGCGAGCGCCGTGAGCGTCGCGGCATCATAGGCCATGGCGCCCGCGCCCACCGGCGCCCCGTAGAGCAGAAGCGGCAGCGACGTGGCCTCCAGCACATGCCGCTGGTGGATCAGCGACGTCTCCTGCGCGTGCGGCAAGGCGAAGGAATTGGGCGGGAAGACAAGCAGGATGTCCGCCCCGGCCTCCTCGGCCAGCCGGGCGTCCTCGGCCAGGAGCAGGCTCGATTCGGCGTTGACGCCGGAGCAGATCACGGTCGTCGGCGGCGAGACCTCTCGCGCGATCGCGACGATGCGGCGCTTTTCCTCCGAGGTGAGCACGAAATTCTCGCCGGCATGGCCGTTGACGAGAAGACCGTGGATGCCGGGCGTCCCGGCGACCTCGGCGATGTGCCGGGCGAGGGCGGCCTCGTCGATGCGGAAGTCGGCCGTCATCGGCACGATGGTCGCGGCATGCATGCCGCGCAGGCGTTCAGGATCGAAGCGCGTCATGCCGCCCTCGCCGGTTGCGGCAGAAGCCTGTCGATGGGGAAGAGCGGCAGCGCCGGCTCGCGACCGAGGATGCGGTCCGCGAGCAGCTTCGCGATGTAGATGCCGCTCGTGTAGCCGGAATGGACGCTGCCGCAGACATAGGCGTCGGGATGGCCGGGGATCGGCCCGACGGCCGGCAGCGCATCCGCCGTCTCGGCCTCGAGGCCGGCCCAGGCGCGGGCGAGCCGCGCCTCCTTCAGCGCCGGGATCGCATGGCAGGCGAGGCGGACATTGCCGATGAGACGCTCGGGCAGCAGCGCCACGCCACCCTGCGTTCGATCGCCGACGCCCTGCCAGCCGCCGCCGATCACCGTCGTGCCGTGCGGGTATTGCTTCAGCGACAGCAGCCCGCTCGCGATGCCGACCACGGTGCGCATCACCGGGCGCTGGCGCTCGGTGACGGCGAGCTGGTTGATCAGCACCTTGATCGGCAGCGTGACGCCGAGCCAGGCCAGCATCGGCTCGATCCAGACGCCGCCCGCGATGACCAGCCGGCGCCCGCGCACCGGTCCGCCCGCCGTCGTCACCGCGTAGGCGCCCTCCTCGCGGTCGATGCCGGTCGCATTCGTGTGTTCGTGGAGCGTGACGCCGGCCTCAACCAGCGCCGCGCGATAGGCGAGACCGGTCAGATAGGCGTTGGCGTAGCCGTCGACCTTGCAATGGCCCGCGAGGCGGACGCCCTGGCCGAGGCCCGGCTCGACTTTCCTGGCGGCGTCGCCGCCAATCAGCGTGATGGGCGCCCCCGCCTCGCGCCGCTTGCCGGCGCGGTAGCTCAGCAACTCCTCCTCGCGCTCGGTGAAGGCCAGCGACAGCCCGTCGCAGACCACGACGCCGACGTCGTGGCCGAGCCAGTTCGCGGCGTCCGCCCACATGGCGTGGGCTTTCAGCGCATAGGGAATGAGCGCGACGCGCGTCATCTGCATCGTCAGCGTGCCCGCGTTGACGCCGGAGGCTTCGCGGCACAGCGCCCCGCGCTCGACGAGCGCCACGGAGAGGCCGCCGCGCGCGGCGAAGAGCGCCGTCGTGCAGCCATGCACGCCGCCCCCGATCACGACGAGATCATGGATCCGGCTCATAGCGGCGCGGGCTCCGGGATGGGGATGTCGTCGTAGGAAAAATCGCCGATCAGCTCGCCGAGCGGCACGGGGCGGAGCGGCGGCCGGCCGGTCCACTGGCCGACGGCCTCCCGCGGAAGTCCGAGCTTCTGCGCCATCAGCTCCTGCAGATTGTCGCCGCAATAGCGGCCCTGGCAGGGTCCCATGCCGCAGCGCGTGAAATGCTTCAGCTGGTTGATCTCGGCCGCGCCGCCGTCGATCGCGGCCTCGATCTCGGCCCGCGTGACGTCCTCGCAGCGGCAGACCACGGTCTCCGGCGCGATGGCTGCGACCTGCGCGGGCCGCTGCGCCATCAGGTCGGCGACGGCATCGGAGAAGGGAGCGAGCTTCGCGAGCCTCCGGTCGATCCGCGCGGCCTCCCCCGCGTCGGCGGATGTCGGCGCGCCAAGCGCCAGCCCGACGCGGCGGCCGGCCAGCGTCGCCGCTTCCTGGCCCCTGACGCCGGCCCCGTCGCCGATCGCATGGAGGCCCGGGATCGAGGTGCGGAAGGCGGCGTCGACGACCGGCACCCAGCCGCCCCGTCGCCTGTCGTAGCGATGCTCCGCGCGCAGCAGCCGCGTCACCTCGCAGGCCGTCGTCAGCCCGTGGCCAACGACGAGGGCATCGACCTCGAACACCTGCTCCCGCCCCTCGACGGGCGCGCCGGCCGCGTCGACCGGGCCCAACGTCACGCGCTGCACGCAGGTGTCGCCCTCGGCGCGCCGGACGCCGTGGCCGTGCAGGAGCGGGACGCCGGCGAGCATCGTCCGTGCAAGCCAGCCCGCGCCGCGCAGCGCCAGCGACGGCCGCCCGGCGATGGCCGGGAGCGCGTTGCGCCACGCCGCCCGCGGCGAGAGATCCGCCACTGCAGCGATTGCGACGCCCGCCTTCGCGAGCCCCGCCGCGACGGCGAGCAGCAACGGCCCGCAGCCCGCGACGACGACGCGGCTGCCCGGCGCGACGCCGTGGCTCTTGAGCATGACCGTGGCGGCGGCGAGGCCGACGACGCCCGGCAGGGTCCAGCCCGGGAAGGGCACGACGCGCTCATGCGCGCCCGTCGCGACGGCGAGCGCCGGAGCCTGCGCCGCCAGGGGGCCGTCGGGTCCGAGCGCATCGACGCGGAAGGTCTCAGCCTCGCGCACGACGGACCAGACGCGATGGGACAGGAAGGATGTGACGCCGGAGCCCGCGAGCCTCTGGCGGAGCGCCTCTCCGGCCCGCGCCTCGGCGTCGCCCTTGCCGGCGAAGGCTCCGGAGGGCGCGCGCCAGACCTGCCCGCCCGCGGCCGGCTGCTCGTCGATGAGCGCGATCGCGAGGCCGCGCGCGGCGGCGGTCAGCGCCGCCTCTGCGCCCGCCGGTCCCGCGCCGATGACGATGGCGTCGAACGAGCGGATCATGGCGCGCTCCCGCGCTCGATGCGCATGCCTGCCGCGACCGGCGTCATGCAGGCCTGCCGCAGAACGCCGTCGACCAGCAGCACGCATTCCTGGCAGGCGCCCATCAGGCAGAAGGCGCCACGCGGCGTGCCCGCGCGAGGACTGGCGCGCAGCCGGAGCACGTCGGCCGTGGCGAGCGCGCTCGCGAGCATCATGCCCGCAGGCAGGCGGATCTCCACGCCGTCGACGGTCACCGCGACCTGCTTGGCAGGCCGATGCAGCAGCTTCGCCGTCATGGCCCGCTCCGCGGCCGCCGCGCCTCGGTCACGAGCCTGCGCTCGGCGTAGTGGCCGACGCGGGCGAAGGACCAGGAGATGACGAAGTAGAGCACCAGGATCGTTCCGAAGCAGATCAGCGCCGAGAAGCCGCGCTGGTTCAGCATGCGCGCCGCGAAGGTGAGTTCGAGGAAGCCGATCTGCGAGACGAGCGAGGTCTCCTTGATCATGCTCACCGTATGGATCGTGGAGGGCGGCAGGATCACCTTCCAGGCCTGCGGCAGTATGATGCGGACGAGCGCCTGCAGGGGCGGGATGTTGAGCGCGGCGGCGGCCTCCCACTGGCGGGCATGCACCGCCTCGTAGCCCGCCCGGATGTTCTCGGCCGCGAGCGCCGACATGCGCAGCGCCACCGCCGTGACCGCGATGACGAAGAGGCTCTGGTTCGCGCCGGAGAGCTGGAAGCCGAAGAAGACGCACATCAGCAGGACGAGGAACGGAATGCGCCGGATCGCCTCCGTCCAGCCGATCAGCAGCCCGCGCAGCGGCGCGAAGGGCATGACATTGGCGAGGCGGAGCGTCGCCACGAGGAAGCCGACCGCATAACCGATCAGGCAGCCGATCAGCGAGACGAGCAGCGTGTTCAGCGCTGCCTGCCCCAGGAACAGCATGTTCCAGTAGGTGAAGAAGCGCGGCGCCTCGGCGGCGAGCTGCTGCAGGGCGATCATCAGAAGGCCCTCGCCTTCACGCGGAACATCACGCGGCCGAGCGTGTAGAGGATGGCCGAGGCGATGATCGTCAGCGCGATGTAGATGAGCGCGGTCAGCGAGAAGATCTCGATCGAGCGGAAGCTGATGGCGTTGGCGTTGAGCGCCCGGGCAGTCAGTTCCTCGACGCCGAAGATCGCCGCCATCGAGGTGCCCAGCGTCATGATGATGTACTGGTTCGACAGCGACGGATAGAGCGCCTTGACGATATGCGGCGCGATCACGTTGCGGATTGTCTGCAGCCTCGTGAAGCCCAGCGTCTCCGCCGCGTCGATCTCCGCCGCCGGCAGCGACTGGAAGCCGGCCCGCTGGATCTCCGTCAGGTAGGCGCCGGCGTTCAGCGTCATGCCGATCAGCACCGCCTGCACCGGCGTGAGCAGCACGCCGAACTCGGGCAGCGCGAAGAAGAGGAAGAAGATCTGCACGAGCTGGGGCGTGTTGGTGAAGAAGCTGACGTAGCCCCGCACGAGCACACGCGCGGGCCGCGGCCCGTAGGCGAGCGTCGAGGCGCCGGCGAGCCCGATCACCAGCCCCAGCGCGAAGGCGACGAAGGCGATGACGAGGGCGATGCCGGCGCCCATGAGGAAGTCGGGCAGGTATCCGAGGACCTGCCCGTATTGCAGACGCATCGCCGTCTCCCGGAGAGCGTATGTCTCAGAACATGGGGTTCAGCGGGATCGGCGTCTTCATCGGCACGCCGAACCATTTCTCCCAGGTCTTGCCGACGAAGCCGGTGCGGTGCATCTCGAACAGGATGACGTTGAGCGCATCCTTCAGCGTCGTATTGCCCTTCTGCACGCCGATGCCGACCCAGGTCGAGGCCAACACCTCGTCCAGCACCTTCCACTGCACGCCGGCGACGTTCTTCATCGGCACGACGACGGATTCGAGCACGTCGACCATGGCGTCGGCCCGGCCCTGCTGCAGCGCGCGGAACGTGTCGGGGTAATTGTCGAGGAGCGTCATCTGCGCCTGCGGCGCGTTCGCCTGGATCCAGGGAATGCCGACGGTGCCGCGCACCTGCACCAGCTTCACCTGCGGATTGTTGAGGTCCGCGGGCTTGGCGATCGGCACGCTGGTGCCGCTCTCCTTCGTCAGCACGATGACGCTCTGGGTGTGCAGCGGCACCGTGTAGTCGATGACGAGCGCCCGCTCGACGGTGCGCGTGATCGCGCCGAGCACGATGTCGATGCGGTCCGACTGCAGGAACGGGATGCGGTCCGGGCTGCCGACCTGCACGATCTCCAGCTCGATCTTCATCTGCCGCGCGATCTCGCGCGCGATGTCGGCGTCGAAGCCGTCGATCTGGTTCTGCGCGTTGAAGACGCCGAAGGGCGGCAGCGTCGGGTTGATGCCGGCCCTGAGCTTCTTGGCGGACAGCACGTCCGCGAGCGGCTTCGCCAGCGCCTCGTGCGTCAGCCCCACGCCCGCCGCAGCCGCCGCGCCGATCAGCGCGTCGCGACGCGAAATGCCCTTGCCCCTGTTCATCGTCATCCGGCCGACCCTCGCTGGCTAAGATTGTATACCAATGTTGTGCAATCTTGCGTCCCGGCGCAAGCTGTTTCAGAAGGGTCGCGTGCAGACGGGGTGAGCGCTTTGGCGTTTCTGGAGTTGCAGGGGGTCAGCGCCAACTATGGCGCGCAGGAGGTGCTGAGCGAAGTCTCGCTCTCCGTAGACCGGGGCGAGGTGGTGGCGCTGATCGGGCCGTCCGGCTCGGGCAAGAGCACGCTGCTCCGGACGCTGATCGGCCTCACCCGTCCGACGAAGGGCAGCGTCACGCTCGACGGCACGCCGATTCGCTACGGCGACAGGGCGTCGCTGCGCGAGGCGCGCGACCGTTTCGCCATCGTCTTCCAGCAATACAACCTCTTCCAGAACATGACGGCGCTGCGCAATGTCGCGATCGCGCCGGAGATCGTGAAGAAGCGGCCGCGCGCCGAGGTCGAGCGCGAAGCCGGCGCGCTGCTCGCCCGTGTCGGCCTCGCGGACAAGCTCGGCTCCTACCCGGACGAGCTGTCGGGCGGCCAGCAGCAGCGCGTCGCCATCGCCCGGGCGCTGGCGCAGAAGCCCGCCATCCTGCTCCTCGACGAGGTGACCGCTGCGCTCGATCCCGAGCTCGTGACGGAGGTTCTCGACACGATCCGCGGGCTTGCCGCGGAAGGCATGACGATGCTGGTCGTCAGCCACGAAATGGCCTTCGTGCGCGAGGTCGCGAGCCGCGTCGTCTTCATGGACAAGGGGCGGATCGTCGAGACCGGGCCGGCGAGAGAGATCTTCGACAATCCGAAGACCGACCGCCTGCGCGATTTCGCCGCCAAGATCCTGAGGCACTAGCGTGAGGCGCCCGCCGCCTCCCGGCATGGACCTGCTCGCCGGCGCGGTCGACGGCCATGTGCATGCCTGCCCGCACATCAACGCCCGCCGGCTCGATGTCTTCGAGGCGGTGCGCGACGCGGCGGCGGCCGGCATGGCGGGCCTCGGCCTCATGGACAATTTCGCCAACAGCAGCGGGATGGCGGCGCTCGCCATGCGCGAACTTTCGCATCTCGGCGTCGATGTCTGGGGCGGGCTGATCATGGAGCCCCCGGCCGGCGGCGTCTCGGCGGAGGCGGCGCGGATCGCGCTCGCCTACGGCTATGGGCCGGGCAGCGGCGCGCGTTTCCTGTCGCTGCCGACGCACCACACGCGCCATGTCGCGCGGCAGGAGCATCGCTCACCCGCCCATGTCGAGGCCTGCTTCCATGTGCCGGAGGGCGGCCCGCTGCCCGACCCGCTGCCCGAGATCCTCGATCTCGCGGCCGCCCGTGATGTCGTCTTCAACCTCGGCCATGTGAGCGACGGCGAGGCGGTCCGGCTCGCGGAGGCCGCCCGGTCGCGAGGCGTGCGGCGCGTGCTGGCCCCGGCCAACCATGCGGCGCCTGCGACCGTGCGCGAACTCGCGGCGCTCGGCGCGCATGTCGAATTCTCGTTCTTCTTCGTCAGCCATGCGACGAGCGTGGGACTGACCCATGTCGATGCCGAGAAGCACAGGATCGCGCCGGCGGCGCTGCCCGACATGGTCGAGCGGATCGCCGCCGCGCCGCCGGAGGCCGTGGTGCTCTCCAGCGATTGCGGCGTCTCGCTGCTGCCGCCGCCGGTCGAGGGACTGCGGGAGTTCCTGCTGCTTCTGGAGGCGGCCGGGCTCGGCCGGGATCAGCTGCAGATGATGGTGCAGGAGAACCCGCGACGGCTCTTCCGGGTCACCGCACCGTCGCCAGCGCGAATTCCCTGAGGCTGCGGCAATGGACTTGGACGGCGAGGCGCGCCGCGCGCTTGTCGCGCGCCTCCAGCGCCTCGAGGATGGCGAGATGCTCGCCTGAATCCGGCTCCAGCCGGTCCTTGAGCCTGGCGATTTCGAAGAGCCGCGTGGTGACCCTCAGCGCACGGATCATGTCGGCCATGATCGGGTTGCCGCAATGCTCGATGTAGAGGCCGTGGAGATTGTCGTCCGACTGCCAGTGCGCGTGCGTGTGGTAGGACGTCGCCTTCAGCAGCACATTGATCTCGTGCCGGACGGCGGCCAGCGCCTCGCCGGGGATCGAGCCGACGGCCAGCGCCGCCGCCTCGGCCTCGAGAATCTCGCGGACCTTCAGGCTGTGCAGATACTCGCTGAGATCGACATGCCGCACGATGTAGGAGCGGTTCGCCACCTTGCGGACGAGGCCCTCGCCCTCCAGCCGCTGCAGAGCCTCGCGCAGCGGCGTGCGCGAGATGCCGAGCGTGTCGGCAAGCCGCGCCTCGATGATCGATTCACCGCCCTTGAGCCGACGGTCGCGGATCATGTCCGAGATGGCGCGATGCGCCAGGCTCGACAGGTTGACGCCCTGGCCCGCGGACAGATGGTCCGGGGACGAAGCAGGATCGGACTGGCTCAGCGCGGTCGACATGGCGCGTCCTTACACTCATTGCTAGCGATCGTCACGGACATGCTGCGTCGTATCCACCGGCCCGTAAGCTTTGCCGAAGTAAGCTTCGATGCGCCGCTGCACCATATCCCAGCATGTGGTCATCAGCAGATAGAGGATCGCGACGACGCAGAAGATTTCGAGCACCTCGAAACGCTGTTGCATCAGGATCTGGCCGCGCCGCAGCAACTCCTCCATGGAAATCACCGAGGCGATCGACGTCGTCTTGAGCAGTCCGTTCACGGAGTTGCCCAACGGCGGGATGATGACGCGCAGCGCCTGCGGCATGGTGACGAGCAGGAAGGCCTGCCGGCGGTTGAGGCCGAGCGAGCGCGCAGCATCGCGCTGGCCGACGCCGACCGACAGGATGCCGCCGCGCAGGATCTCCGACAGGTAGGCCGCCTCGTTCAGCGCGAGGCCGATGATCGCCGACTGGAAGACAGAGAGCCGCACGAGGCCGAGCTGCGGCAGGCCGGTGTAGATGATGATCAGCTGCACCAGGAGCGGCGTGCCGCGGAAGATCCAGACATAGCCATGGGCGATGCCGTTCAGCGCCCGCGACGAGGACAGCCGCATCAGCGTGATCACCATTCCCAGGACGAACCCGAGGAGCAGCGTTGTGACTGTCAGGAAGAGCGTGACCAGCGCGCCTTCGAGCAGGTAGGGATTGACGAAGTAACTGAAGAAACCTTCCCAGTTCCAGACGCGCATCGGGCATTCTCCGGGGGATGCGGGCGGTCACGACGACCGCCCGCCCTCGCTGCGCATTCAGGCCGGGCCGGGCCCGTCGATCTTGAAGGTGTCGCCCTCGATCTTCAGCACGCCGTACTTGTCGAAAAGCTGGTCGTAGTAGCCGCTCTTCTTCAGGCCGTTCAGCGCGCCGACGACCGCCTCGGCCAACGTCTTGTTGGCGAAGGCGAAGGTCGCGGTCTGCGGGAACAGGCCGGCGATGGCGCGGGTGAAGTCGCCGCGGCCCTGCCAGAACATCGCCGTCGCGTCGATCGAGGTCGAGGCCTGCACCTGCCCGGCGCGCAGCGCCTGGAAGGCCTCCGCGAAATTGTTGAAGGTGCGGATCTCGATGCCGGCCAGGCCCTTGGCTTTTAGCATGCCGTCGACCTCGCGGGTGCGCCGCTCCTCGATGCCGCCGAGCTCGACCGAAACGGCCTTGCCCGCGAGATCCTCCCACTTCGCGATGTTGAGCGGATTGCCCTTGGCCACGAGGAAGCTGATCGCGGCGCGCTCGTAGGGCACCATGTACATCAGCTTCGAGCGCTCCTCCGTCCAGAAGATTCCCGTGTTGATCATGTCCCAGCGCTTCGCGGCGAGGCCGGGCACCATCGCTGAGAATTCGATGCGGACATATTCGGGCGTCAGGCCGAGCGTCTTGGCGATCTCGTTGCCGAGCTCCCAGCGCATGCCCTGCAGTTCGCCGCGGTCGTTCACGAACTGCAGCGGCGGCAGCGTGGGATTGATCGACATGACGAGCGTGTTGGCCTTGATGATGTTGGGCGGCGCGATCTTGGCCTGCGCCTGCGCGGACCGCGGCGCCAGACCCGCCAGCCCGAGCGCGCCGGCGCCTGCCAGAACGCTCCGCCGCGTTGAACCCAGTGGCTGCCTCATCTTCTGCTCTCCCTTCATGCACAGGCCCCGGCGGGGCCATCCCGAACCCGATTGTATGCATAGCGTATGCCAGGCTATCCTTCCGCCGCAAGGGGAATAGCGGGTACTGCGTGGTGGAGGGACGGATGGCGGGAACGATCATGACGGTGACGGGCCCGATCGCGCCCGAGGCGCTGGGGCCGACGCTGATGCACGAGCATGTGCTCTGCGACCTGACCAATCCGGCCTGGCGTGGCGACGGGCCGGCCGAGCTCACGATCACGCTCGCCAACCGGCATGAGCTCGACTACCGGCCGATGGTGCCGGGCCACCACGTGCTGCAGGACATGGACGTGGCGCGGCAGGATCTCGACGCCTTCCGCGCAGCGGGCGGGCACGCGATCGTTGACCTGACCACGGGCGGCATCGGGCCGGACCCCACGGGCCTCGCCGCGCTGTCACGCGAGACGGGCGTGGCGATCGTGCTGGGCGCCGGCTTCTACACCGACGCCTATGTGGCCGATGCCATCAAGGAGCTGCCGGCCGAGGCGCTCGCGGAAATCATCGAGTCGCAAGTGACCGAAGGCGCCTGGGGAACGGATGCCTGCTGCGGCGTGATCGGCGAGATCGGCGTCTCCTGGCCGATGACGCCCTTCGAGGAACGCTCGCTGATCGCCGGCGCCATGGCGCAGCGGCGGACGGGAGCGATGATCAACGTCCATCCCGGCCGCCACCCGCAGGCCTGCGGGCAGATCTGCGACGTGCTGGAGAATGCGGGCGCCGACCTCTCCCGCGTGGTGCTCAGCCACATGGACCGCACCTACCCGGAGGATGTCGACGGCGTGCTGGCGCTCGCCCGGCGCTGCATCGTCGAATACGACTTCTTCGGCATCGAGACCTCGAACTACTGGATGGGCGTGGTCGACCTGCCGAACGACTGGATGCGGCTGCGGGCGCTCCGCCGGCTGTTCGAGGCGGGCCTCGGCGACCGCGTCTGCGTCAGCCACGACATCTGCACGCGCACGCGCCTCCTGCCGAACGGCGGCCACGGCTACCGGCACCTGCTCGCGAACGTCCGGCCGCTGATGCGCGATCGAGGCTGGAGCGAGGCCGAGATCGCGCAGCTGCTGGTCGAGACGCCAAGGCGGCTGCTGACGATCGGGGGGTGAGCGGTGGCGGCGCCAGCTTCCAGAAGCATCGGTCTCGTAGCTTATGTTTCGCACCTGATTTCTGCGCGATAAAGAATGCCCGATTCCAGGTAGTTTTAGCCGGTGCAAAAATCTTGAACTATGCAATCCACAGCGAGCGGCGCTGGGAGCTTGTGCAAGTTTCCGTCAGCTCGTTAGAATAGCCAGCATGTCCACGCGCATCCCACGTGTAGATCTTCCAAGTGACGTCGAGCGCCGCTTTTTCCAGAGCCTACATCTGCTCTCGGATTCATGTGAGCTGTTTGATTTCGGCAAAACTTATCACATCCTGCCAATCAGCAATCTGCTGCGGCTCTTGGTGATTGATAAGCCTGGGCGCTTCCCTCTGATATCGTTGGCTACCCGCTATTTTGGGAACGATTATCAGCTGCTCACATCGGTGCCCACAAACTACTTTTCGATCGGCGACGTGGCCCCTGTTTTTGCGACGTGTCCGCTGCATTCCTACTTCTCAGCCGCGCAAGGCTCCAGCTTTGTGCCCATACTGGATGGGAGGGGGTGGAATGAGGAGAAGCTCATTTCGCGGGATGAGTGGCTCGATGAGCAGCTGTATCTGGCGAACCCAAACAGCCCTCAAATAACCCGCCGTAGCATCATCCTGTCGTTGTGCGAGACGGACGGCGGCACGCACTTTGATGACACGCTACCAAAGGCCTACGTTGAGGAATTGATAAATTCCCAGCAGGGGTTAACCGCCAATTTCAGGCCCGTGATAGATGCGCTGGAGGCGACACTTCGGCAAATCGCACATGAGTTCCTACGCACCATTGCGCTGAGATTTGAAAAGGAGGGCAAGCCCGTCAGCTATCCCTACCTGCTGCCAATCGACCAACCCTACGGCATTTATCAGCAGTTCGTGCCCCCCAGCCGATCAGCGGGGCATCCCTAGCGCGTGTAGCGGGTCAAGGGATGGAGCAGGCGCACAAGCACAGCGCAGAGTCTCAGCTCTTGATGCCCGATGGGGCAAGGCATCTCTCAAGCACTCAAGCCAAAGCGCTGTCTCTTATTTTCTAAATTCTGCAGCATCTGCGCTCGGGAAGCAGGATGGACATCTTCGACGGAATCACTACTCCGCCGCGATCCGCTCCGCCGGCAGCAGCCCCATCCCGACCAGCACCTTCCGCAGCGCCGGACGATCCTTCTCCGGCAGCGGCAGGCGCGGCGCGCGGGGTGGGCCCATCGGCATGCCCATCATCGCGAAGGCGGCCTTCGTGCCCGAGACGTAGCGCGGGCCGCCGACCCAGGGGAGCAGCGGCACGAGCTTGCGGTGGATCGCCGTCGCCTCGTCGAGGTCGCGGCGGTCGCGCGAGGCGTTGAAGAGCTCGGCCGAGAGCTTCGGCGCGACATTCGAGCAGACCGCGACCCAGCCCTCGGCGCCGAGCCAGAAGGATTCGAAGCCGAGCACGCCGGCGAAGACGGTCATCCGCTCGCCGCAGAGCCGGATGATCTCGCGGACCCGCGTCACGTCGAGCGTCGATTCCTTGATGTAGCAGCAGTTGGGGATCGTCGAGAGGCGCGCCACGATCTCCGGCAGCAGGTCCACGTTCGCGGTCGCCGGGTTGTTGTAGACCATGATCGGAATGCCGATCGCGTCGGCGACGGTCTTGTAATGGACGTAGAGTTCGTCATCCGTCGGCACGCTGTAGTAGGGCGGGATGATCATCACGCCGTCGGCGCCCTGCGCCTCGGCCTCGCGCGACATGGCCACCACGTCGCGCGTCCATTCGCCGCCGGTGCCGATCAGCACGGGCACGCGGCCCGCCGCGGTCTTCACCACCGTCTCGACCACGGCGCGGCGCTCGTCGGGCGTGATCGACAGGAATTCGCCGGTGGAGCCGAGCGGAATCAGGCCGTGGATGCCCTCGGCGATCTGGAATTCGACGAGGCGGGCGAGCGCCGCGAGGTCGACCGCCGACCCATCGGCCGTGAAGGGTGTCACGAGAACCGTGTATGTCCCCCGGAAATCCTTCATGCGATCCTCCTGCCTCAAGCCTTCCCGGCGACGTTGCTGGATCGTATATGCCTTGTATGCAACCGCCCTTGCAACATGATGCCGTGAATGCGCCCTGAGATTTCCGCGGACGAGGCCGTCCGCTTCACCTTCGACGGCGTTGCGATCGTGGCGAGGGCCGGCGAGAGCATCGGCGCGGCGCTGGCCGCCAGCGGCACGCTGGCGCTCAGGCGCACGCGGCAGGGTCAGCCGCGCGGGCTGCATTGCGGCATGGGGAGCTGCTTCGACTGCATCGTGACGGTGGATGGCCGGACGGGCGTCCGCGCCTGCCTCGAGAAGGCGAAGCCCGGCATGGCGGTGAGGAGCGCCATACCTGACGCCGACGCGCTCGCGCCGTTGGCCGACCGCCCGTCCGGCCCGCTGGAGCGCCGCAGCGTCGACGTGCTCGTCGTCGGCACGGGGCCGGCGGGCGCGACAGCCGCCGCGATGCTGGCGGAAGCCGGGGCAAGCGTCGCCGTCTGCGACGAACGCGGCGAAGCCGGCGGCCAGTATTTCAAGCCGCTGGCGTTGGCCGCGGCCAACAAGACGCCCGACCGTCAGTTCGCGGCCGGCGCGGCGCTGGCGGAGCGGCTGCAACGCTCCGGCGCGGAACTCTGGACCGGCGCCACCGTCTGGTACGCCTCCGCAACGGAGGGCGTCGGCATCGTGCGGGACGGCGGGGCTTCGATCGTCGAGCCGCGCATCCTGCTGCTCGCGACCGGCGCCAGCGAGCGTCCCTGCCCCCTCCCCGGCTGGACGCTGCCCGGCGTGATGACGACGGGCGGGCTGCAGACGCTCGTCCGGTCGCAGCGCGCCGCGCCCGGCCGCTCCATCGTCATCGCCGGCTCGGGGCCACTCAACCTGCAGGCCGCCTGCGAGCTCCTGAAGCTCGGCATCAAGCCGGCCGCAATCGTCGACAGCGGTCCGGGCCCTTCCCCGGCCGGCTCAGGCGCCCTTCTCCGCATGGCCCAGGCGGATCCGGCCGCGACGGCGCAGGGCCTCGCCTACATGGCGCGGCTCGTGGCAGCGCGCGTGCCGCTCCTCTGGAATACCGCCGTCCGGCGCATCGAGGGCGACGGCGCGGTGTGCGCCGTGACGGTGGCGCGCGAGGGCCGCGAGACCACGATCGCCTGCGACGCGGTGGCGCTCAACATGGGCTTCCAGCCGCAGGCGGAGCTGGCGCGGCAGCTCGGCTGCCGGCTCCGCCATGCGGCGGATCATGTCGGCGCCATCGCCGTGGACACCGACCGGGACGGCCGCACCAGCCTCCCGACGGTCTTCGCCATCGGCGACGGCGCCGCGATCGGCGGGGCCAAGGTTGCGATGGCGCGGGCGCGGCTCGCCGCGGTCGCAATCGGCGGCGACCTCGGCCTGACGGTCCGCGACGAGGCCGCCGGCCGCGACCTGGACCGGGCGCTCCGCTTCCAGGAGGCGCTCTGGTCGCTGTTCACACAGCCGCCGTTCGAGGCGGCGGGGATCGCCGACGAGACGATCGTCTGCCGCTGCGAGGAGGTGACGGCGGGCGCGGCGCGCCGGGCCTGCCGCGAGGCAACGCCGACGCTCGCCACGGTCAAGCGCCTGACGCGGGCCGGCATGGGCCGCTGCCAGGGCCGCTTCTGCGCCGGCACGCTGACGAAGCTCATCGAGGCGGAGGGCGGGCCGCCGCCCGACGTCGCCGCCTTCTTCGCGCCGCGGCCGCCGGCCCGGCCGGTGCCTCTGGGCGCGCTCGCCGCCGAGAAGCCGGAATGGGGCGGGCACCGCCAGTCCCTGCCGCCGGCGGGCTCGCCGCGGGTGGCCATGGCCCGGCCGCCCTTCGGCACGATCGAGGTGGACGTCGCCGTGATCGGCGCTGGCGTGGTGGGTTCCGCGGTTGCGCGGGAGCTGGCGCTCGCCGGCGAAAACGTCGTCGTGCTGGACCGGCACGAGCCCAACGTGCAGGCGTCAGGGGCGAATGCAGGAAGCCTGCATGTGCAGCTCCTTTCCTTCGACTTCGGCGCGAAGGCCCAGGCCGGCGGCCGGCCCGCCGCCGAGGTCCTGCGCATCGCACCCGCCTCCATCGCGCTCTGGAAGGAGCTCGAGACGGCGAGCGGCGAGGATTACGAGATCAGCACCGTCGGCGGGCTGATGGTCGGCGAGACGGAGGCCGAAATGGATTTCCTGCGCAAGAAGGTCGCGCTGGAGACAAGCTACGGCATCGATTCCACGATGATCGGCCCGAACGAGCTGCAGGCGCTGGAGCCGAACCTCGCCCGCCATTTCGCCGGCTCGGCGCTCTGCGCCGACGAGGGCAAGATCAATCCGCTGACCGCGACGCTCTCGATCGTCCGCATGGCGAAGGCGGCGGGCGCGCGCTTCGAGACCTTCGCCGCTGTCCAGGCGATCACGCGGGAGGGCGCGCGCTGGCGCGTCTCGACCGAGGCGGGCGAGGTTCTGGCGAAGCGCGTCGTCAATTGCGCGGGCGGCTGGGCCTCGCGCGTCGCCGCCCTGGCGGCCCGCCCGATCCCCGTGCAGGGCGCGCCGCTGCAGATGATCGTCACGGAGCCGGGGCCCCCGCTCGTGAAGCATCTGGTGGCCCATGGCGGACGCCATCTCAGCCTCAAGCAGGCGGAGGCGGGCGGGCTCATCATCGGCGGGGCCTGGCCGGCCTCGCTCGATCCCGCGAGCGGCGCAAGCCGCGTCGAGATGGCGAGCATCGAGGGCAATGCCTGGGTCGCCTCCCATGTGCTACCGGCCGCGGCCCGGCTCAGGATCGTGCGCGTCTGGGCAGCGATGAACATCAACATCGACGGCGCGCCGATCATCGGCGAGATGCCGGATGCGCCGGGCTTCTGGAACTGCGTCACGTCGAACGGCTATTCGCTAGCGCCCATCGTCGCCCGCATCACGGCGGACCTGATGCTGCGCGGCCGCTCCGACCATCCGCACGCGATGTTCACGCTCGACCGGTTCTAGCGCTCGGCGCTTTTGCACGGCAGCGGCGCCATCACCGTCATGGCCGCGCTCGACGCGGCCATCCATGTCTTCGACGCCATGAGACGTGGATGGACGGGTCAAGCCCGTCCATGACGTGTTTCCCGGAGATCGCCCTCCTCTAGCCGCACCAGCCTTTGAGCGCCGCCGCCACCACCGCGGCGCAGCGGCGATGGTCCGCGACATCGACCCATTCGTCGGTGCGGCCGTTCTGCGTGAGGTCTCCGCCGAGCGGGCCAAGCCCGACGGTCGGGATGCCGTGCTGCACGATCGGGACGCGGATGTCGCTCGCGGTATGGACCGGATTGACGAAGGCGTCGCGGCCCGTTTCGGCGCGGATCGCCGCGTTCACGGCCAGGAACAGCGGATGATCGGCCGGCGTCTCCGCGCCTGTCACCCCGGCCGGAAAGGCGACCGCGGGCCTGAGCGCGGCAGGCCAGCCCGCCGGCAGCGCCGTCGCCTCGACCGCTCGGCGGATGTCGCCCATGGCCTGCTCCAGCGTCTCCCCCGGCGGGAATGAGACGGAGCCCTCGATCCAGCCATCCGTCGGCAGCCGGTTGCGCCGGCCGGCCTCGCCGAAGCTTACGGCCGAGACGAGGATGTTCGTGGCCCGGCCGACGAAGCTTTCGATCCGCGCATGTGCGATCCGCGCGCCGCGCTCCGCATCGAGCCGCCGCAGCTGCTCCAGAACGGCGCGGGCCGCGTCGGCGACGCTGAAGCCCCGGTGGGCGAAGGCGGCATGGCCCGGCTCCGCCGTCTCCGGAGGCTGCCCCCCGAGCGCGATGCGGAACTCGAGAAGCCCGGGCGTGCAGGCCTTGATCTCGCCCATGCCGGCGCCGGACTCGGCCGGATGCAGGTAGATCGCCGCATCGGGCCTTGCGATGCGCTCGAGCACGGCGGCGACCCCGCGGGCGTGGCGCTTGCTCGGCGTGCTCGCGACGACGATGTCGCCCCGCGGCCGCCAGCCGTCGGCGAGCGCCAGCTCAAGCCCCGACACCATGGCGGCGACGCCGGCGAGATCATCCGCCACGCCCCAGCCATGGATCCGCCCATCCGCGATCCGGGCGACGAAGGGATCGGCGCTCCAGCCATGCGCCTCCGGCACGGGCTCGCTGTCGGGATGAGCGAAGAGGATGCAGCTCCGGCCGCCGCCCGAGCCCCGGAGCCGCGCCACGACCGCCGTGCGCTGACCCGGCGCGATCGCCTGATCCTGCGCGAATTCCTCGCGCAGCCCAATCTCGGCGGGCTCGTAGGTCAGCGCCTCGATGCTGCAGCCGACGGCGGCGAGCCGCGCGGCGACGGCCTGCTGAATGGCGGTTTCGCCGGAGCGCCCGAGCGCGATGAGCTCGGACAGGATGGCGATGGCGTCGGTCACGATGTCATCCTCAGGTCAGGTGCAGCCCGACGCCCTTCGCAAGGGCGGCGCGGTAGACGAGTGTCGCGGCGATATTGTCCTCGAAGGCGCGGCCGTCCGACAGGAACAGGCGACGCCCCACCGGCGGCGGAATGGCGCGGCCCGCCAGAAGATCGGACGCCGAGACGAGCGGCAGGCCGTCGAGGTCGAGGAGCGGAGAACCGGCCCACTGGCGGCGGAGACGCGCCGGATGGTCGGAGACGACGAGGGAGGCTGACGCGACCAGCGCGGGATCGATTTCCTGCGCATGCGGATAGAAGGGTCCGACGCTAACGATCACGGCGTCCGTCCGGAGCGCCGGCAGCGGCAGCGGGCGCGCCGCGAGCGTCAGGCACACGACGACATCGGCCGACGAGGCTTCGTCGAGTCCAACCGGGCGCGCATCGACGTTCCCGGCCGTCCCGATCGCCTCGGCGGCCATCCGCGCCCGCGTTTCATGCCCCTGCGGCGAAGCCACGAGGATCTCGGCGGCAAGGCCCGCCGCCGCCAGCATCCCGCCATGGGCGCGGGCCTGGCCTCCCGTGCCGATCAGCGCGACCTGCCCCGGCTTGGTCCGCACCAGCCGCCGTAGCACCACCGCCGTCGCCGCGGCCGTGCGCAGCGCCGTCAGCGCCCGGCCCGAGAGGATCGCCGCGATCCGGCCCGTCCCCGGATCGACCAGCGTCACGAGCGCATCGATCTCGGGCCGGTTCTCGCGCGCGTTCGCGGGCCGCCCCGCCAGAATCTTCGCCGTGGCGAAGCCGCCTTCGGCATGGGCGGGATAGAGCGTCAGGTAGGAATCGCCGCCATCGAGACGGTCCATGCGCGTCGAGCCCGGTTCCCGGATGCCGCCCGACTCCGCCGCGAGAAAGCCCGCCTCGACCGCCGCGATCAGCGCCTGCGGATCGACGAGCGCCTCGACCTCCGCCTCTCCGATCCAGAGCGGACCGTCGCTCACGCGCCGCCGCGGCCGGCGCGCGCGGCATCCATGAAGCGGCGCGTCAGGTCGCGGTCCCAGCGCAGGACGTCAGTCGCGCCGGCGTCCTTCCGCATCAAGGACGAACTGACGATGACGCCCTGCGACGCCTTGAGCGCCGCGCCGACATTGCCCTCCGTCACGCTGCCGCCGATGAGGATCGGCCGCTTGATGCCCGACGCGCGGCAGCGGGCGATGCGGGCCAGCGTGTCGTCGAAGCTGGAGCCGGTGATGATCAGCCCGTCCGCGCCCGTCTTCTGCGCCCATTCGGCCGCGAATTCCTGCGTTTCGCCCGCAAGCGGCATGGCGGTGCGGTCATGCACGTCGGCGAGGATGGCGATGTCGTCGGCGCCGATGGCGTGGCGGAAGGCGATCGCCTCCGCGCCGATCCCGTGGCGCGGCCCCTGCGCCGTCATCATGCCGCCGACGAAGACCTTGATGCGCACGAAATCGCCGCCGGCCGCATGGGCGATGGCGATGGCGGCCTCCGGATCATGCGCCTCGACGATGAGCCCGAGGCCGATGCCGGGCACCTCGCGCCGCAGGAAGCGCGCCAGCGCGGCGGTGACGGCCATGGGGCCCGTCCGCATGCGGCCTGTCTCGCGCGTCTGGTCCTGCAGCTTGATGGAGGCGACGCCGGCCTCCGCGAAGACGCGGGCGTTGGTCGCGACGTAATCCTCAAGCCAGGCCATGGAATGCTGGCGGCCGAAGGGCGGCAGGTGCAGCGCCGCGATGATGAGCGGATCGGCGGCGAAGACGGTTTTCTCAGGCATGGTCACTCCGGCAGGGTGCGGCGCAGCAGCGCCTCGAGGTCGCGGCGGCAAGCCGCCTGGTCGACCGGCAGGGCTCCATCGGCGCCGAAGCGGGCGACGATGCGCGCCGCAGCGACCGCGCCGAAGCAGGCCGCGCGCACGGCGTCGCCCGTCTCCACGAGCCCCGCGAGGAAGCCGCCGGACCAGGAATCCCCGGCGCCTGTCGGATCGACGGCATCGACGATCATGGCGGGCACGGCGATGGACCGGTCGGTCGCGCGGTCCCAGACGAGGGATCCTTCGCGCCCGCGCTTCACTGCGACCGCGCCCCGGCAATGGCCGGCGAGCGCGCGCAAGGCATCGTCGACGCCCGCGCCCGGCACGAGGGCCGCGAGCTCCACGGCGCTCGGCAGGAAGGCGTCGACCCGGGAGAGCAGCGGCGCAAGCCCGCCGAGCGGGATGTCAGCGAGCTGCCAGCCGGGGTCCAGGGTCAGGATCATGCCGGTCGACGCGAAGAGGTCCGCCATCGCCTGCAGCACGTCGATGCGCGACGGGGCGAGATGCACGCCGCGCGCCCGGAGATAGTCGGCCGGCACCTGCGCCGGGCTCATCGGATTGTCGTGGCGGAACTGCGAGTAGCTCGGCTCCTCGGGCGGCGGCATGGCCTTCAGGATGGCCTGCCAGCGGCGAACCTCGTCGCCGGTCAGGCGAGTTTCGCTGAACCCCGCCGCGGCGAGGTCGCCGGGCAGGCTCCTGAGCCTCTCGGTCCGGTCGCCCGCCTCGTCGTAGATGAACCAGTCGACGTAGCGCAGCCGCGCCGGATGGCGCGCCACGCCGTCGAGCCTGAGGCCGTTCGCGCGGAGCCGGTCCAGAGTTTCCTCGGGATAGCTCGCGACAGCCATCGAGACGAGACCGACGCTCTGGACGAAGCAACGCGCGCCCACGCCCGAATAGGCGGCGTTGCCGCCGACCCGCGCCAGCGCGACGGTGCCGTCGGCCGCGATGACATTGTCGATCGTCAGCCCGCCGACCGTGACGAGATCGGGACCCATGGAGCCGCCGTCAGCCCCTCAAAGGCCAAGCCGCGGCGCGCCGAGCCCGACCGCGTCGCGGGCCTTCGTGACGAAATAGCCGAAGACATGCAGCGGCACGCTGTAGAGCAGCGGCGCGAGATCGTCGCGCACCTGCGGCAGCCGCCAGACATGCTGGACATGCTCGTCGAAGCCCGTCTCGCCCTCGGGCACGAGCGCGATCGTGTAGCCGCCGGAGCCCTTGCCGACGATCGCCGTCTCGAGCGCGCGCTGGCGGCTCGCCTGATCGGGGGCGATCAGGAACATCACGTCGCCGTCCTTCTGGGTGCGGTAATGGTGGTACTCCTCCAGCGGAAAAGCGCCGGCATGGATGGGCGCGAGCTCGCGGAGCTTGGCCGCGCCGAAGGCCGCCGGCGCGAAATGCGGACCCGCGCCGCAGAGCTGGACGAAATCCACCTTGGCCAGCGTCTTCGCCAGCGCCTCGGCCGGAGCGCGGTAGGCTTGCGCCACCGCATCCATCTGGCCGGGCAGGGCCTGCAGCGCCGCCCCGATGCCCGCGGCCTCGCCCTCGCCGCGACCGCGCGCCGCTGCGATGGCGATGCCGAGCCTGATCAGCGCCGCCATGCAGGCCGTGCTGGCCTGCGTCGGCCAGCCGCCGCGTGTCGCCTTGATCAGCATCACGGCGTCGGCGTCGGCGATCATCGGCGCGGTCGCCGTGTTGGTGACGGCGACGCCGTAGCCGCCGCGGCTCCGCACGCCGACGATGCTTGCGGTCACCGGCGGCGTCTTGCCGCTGGAGCTGATGCCGATGCAGAGCGTGCCCTTCCCGGTGACGGCGAGGCCGTAATTCTCCATGTCGAAGGCCTCGATCGCCTCGACCGGAACGCCGAGCAGCCGCTCCATCGCCAGCCGGACGCCGATGCCGGAGATCCACGAATCGCCGCAGCCCACGATGACCACGCGATCGAGCGGACGCGCGGCGAGATCCGCCGCGATCTTCGCCACCGGCTCCGCGATGCTGTCGAAGGTGGCGCGCATCGCGTCGCCCTGCGCCATCATCTCCTGGTTGGTCAGCTCGACGCGGCGGAAGCGCTCGGGATCGCCCGGAGCGTCGGAGGAGAACTCGCGCTTGATCGATTTATAGTCGGCCGGCTTGTCGTTCATTGTCCGTCGCTCGATGTCCATTGCCCGGGCGGCCTGAAGCCGCCCATCGGTTGCGTCAATCCGCCGTCGACTTCGAAAGCCGGAGGCCCTTGCCCCCTCGCCGGCGTTGTTGCAGCATACAATTGTTATACACTTGGTCCAGCCCGATCGCTGCGACAGGCGACGACGGCGGCCATTGCGAGGAGGCAATGACCATGAGACTTTCCCGGACCCTTTCCCGTCGGACCTTCGTCGCCGCCGCAGGCGCTGCCGTGGCGATGCCCACCGTGCTCCGCGCCCAGGCGCGCGAGCTGGTGATGATCGGCTACGGCACCGCGCAGGACGATCCGATCAAGCGCGCCGGCGCCGAGCTCGCCAAGCGGCATGCCGGCGTCACGCTCCGGGTGATCGGCGGCCTCTCGACCGAGGCGCTCGCCCAGATCAAGGCGGCGCGCGGCGCCTCGCCCTACGACCTCGCGGTCATGGGCACGCCGGCCATCATCAACGCGGTCGCCGAGGACGTGCTGGAGCCGATCGACACGAAAAAGGTGCCGAGCTTCGCCAAGCTCGACCCGAAGTTCCCGGCCTCCGCGCGCGGGATGGGCGTGCCGGTCAATTATTCCGGCTTCGGCATCGCCTACAGCAAACAGACCGTGAAGACCCTGCCGACGAGCTGGGCCGACCTCTGGAAGCCCGAGTTCGCCGGCAAGGTCGGCCTTGCGCGGCCGCAATCCAACCTCGGCCTCGGCGCGGTCTCCATCGCGTCCCGCGCCTTCGGCAGGCCCGACGACGACCTCGAGTTCGGCCTGCAGAAGTGGCGGGAGCTGAAGCCGCTGGTCGGCCGCAGCCCGCCGCTCCTGCAGCAGATGCTGGAGCGCGGCGAGATCAGCGCCTGCATCCTCTGGCATGACAACACGGCGCTCGCGGCCAGCACCGGCCTGCCCTTCGGCTACGCCAAGACGACGCAGCCGATCATCCTGCCGAGCTCGATCGTGATGTTCCGCCGCACGGCGCACGCCGAGCTGATCCACGAGTTCGCCGAGATCTTCCTCTCCGAGGAGATCCAGAAGTTCCAGACGAACCCGCCCTATTACTTCGGCCCGACGCTCGCCGGCGTGCCGACGCCGCCGGCCGCCGCCGAGTACCTGCCTTCCACGCCGGCCGAGGTCGCCGCCATGGCCTCCATCGACTGGGAGAAGGTCGCGCCGCAGCGCGGCAAGACGGTCGAGGCCTTCGATCGGCTGTTCGCGGGGTGACGCCGGCAACCGTCGTCGCGGTCCGGGACATCGTCAAGCGCTACGGCGCGCAGACCGTCTTGGACCGCTGCTCCCTCGACGCGGTCGAGGGAGAGATCCTGACGCTTCTGGGCCCGTCCGGCTGCGGCAAGACGACCCTGCTCCGCTGCATCGCCGGCTTCATCCGGCCGGACGGCGGCGGCATCCTCATCGACGGCGCGGACACGCTGTCCGTGCCTGTGAACCGGCGACCCGTCGGCGTCGTCTTCCAGAGCTACGCGCTGTTTCCGCACCTCACCGTCGCCGGCAACGTCGGCTATGGCCTGCGGATGCGGGGCGTCGCGAAGGAGGAGATCGCCAAGCGGGTCACGACGGCGCTCGCCAGCGTCTCGCTCTCCGGCTTCGAGAACCGCTACCCGAGCCAGCTGTCGGGCGGCCAGCAGCAACGCGTCGCCATCGCGCGGGTGATCGTGCTGGAGCCGCGCGTGCTGCTGCTCGACGAGCCCTTCAACGCGCTCGACGCGAAGTTGCGCGGCAGCATGCAGGTGGAGCTCCGCCAGCTCATCAAGAATCTCGGCATCACCGCGATCTTCGTGACGCACGACCAGGAGGAGGCGATGACCCTCTCCGACCGGATCGCCGTGATGCGGGCCGGCCGCATCGAGCAGCTCGACCGGCCGGACATCGTCTATGACCGTCCCGCCTCGGCCTATGTGGCGGACTTCATCGGCGCCTCCAACAGCCTCGCCGCGCAGGCCGCTGGCGGGCGGCTGTCGCTGCCCGACGGGCAGGTGCTGCCGACGGCGCTCGACGGCGCGGTGAAGCTCATGATCCGCCCGCACAATCTCGCGCTCGGCCGGGACGGGCGCTGGACCGGCGAGCTGCTGCATCGACGCCATGTCGGCGCGATGCTCGAGTACCAGGTCCGCATGGCGGACGGGCAGGCGGTGCGCGCCGTCGGGCTGCATGGCGAACGCGCCGACGAGCCCATGGCCGGCGAGCGCGTCGCCCTCTCCGTCCGCAACCCGGCCGCCTGCATGGTCTTCCCCGCCGCATGAACGTCAGCATGAGCCGCAGCGCCGCAGATCCGTTGCTGGACAAGCTCTTCTCGGGCCGCGGCGTCTGGCCCGCCGTGCCCGCGATCGTCGTTCTGGCGGTGGTCGCGATCGTGCCGTTCCTCGTGCTGCTCTCGCTCGGCTTCTCCGACGTCGTGACCTCGCGTGGCGCCATCGTGTCCCAGGAATTCTCGACCCGCCATCTCACGGCCGCGCTGTCGGACAGCCTTTACTGGACGACGTTCCAGCGTTCGATCACCCTCGCCGCCACGACGACGCTGCTGTGCATGCTGCTCGGCTTCCCGGTCGGCTATCTTTACCTGATTGGCGGCCCGTGGACGCGCCGACTGATCCTGGTGCTGACGATTGCGCCGATCCTGACCAGCGGCATCGTGCGCACCTACGCCTGGATCGTCATCCTCGGCGGCCGCGGCGTCGTGAATTCGACGCTGATGCAGCTCGGCCTCATCGAAGCGCCGCTCCGCATCATCAACACGCACTGGGCGGTGCTCATCGGCATGGTGCAGATCCACCTGCCGATCATGATCCTGCCGCTGATCGCGGTGATGAGCCGGCACGACAGCCGGCTGGACGAGGCCTCGGCCAACCTCGGGGCGACGCGGCTCGGCACGCTCAGGCACGTGATCCTGCCGCTGGCGGCGCCCGGCCTCGGGACGGGCGCGGCGCTCGTCTTCACGCTCAGCTACACGACCTTCGTCGTGCCGCAGCTGCTCGGCGGCGGCAACTACCTCAATGCCGCGACCATGGTCTACGAGCAGGTCGTCTATGCGCTGGAATGGAGCAAGGGCGCGGTCACGGCCGTGATCCTCATGGCGACCTGCCTCATGGGGCTCGTCGTGATCACCGGCCTCACCAATCTCGCGACGCGCTGGACCAGGGCCGCGCGGACATGAAGGGCGGCGCTGCGGAAATCCTGGACAGGATCGGCGTCGGCCTCATCGTCGCCGTCGCCGTGCTGGCGCTGGCCCTGCTGCTGCTGCCGTCGGTCGTCGTGGTGATGATCTCCTTCGACACGCGCGCCTTCATCAGCTTCCCGCCGCAGGGCTTCACCCTGCGCTGGTACAAGGAAGTCTTCGCCCATCCCGTGCTGGTGGGCGCGATGTGGACCTCTCTCAAGGTCGGTCTCATCGTGACGGCGATCTGCGTGGCGCTCGGCGTGCCGACGGCGCTCGCCTGCGTGCGCGGCGAGTTGCGCGGGCGGACGGCGCTCTCGATCTACGTGCTGATCCCGCACATGGTGCCGGGCATCGTGCTCGGCATCGCCGTGCTCTTCACCGGGGCGCTGGTCGGCATCGGGCCCTCGATCCAGCTGCAGGCGGTGACGCTCGCCGTCTTCGTAATGGCGGTGATGGTGCGGACCGTGATGTCGCGGCTGCAGAAGCTCGACCCGGCGCTGGAGCAGGCCGCCGCCAACCTCGGCGCGACGCCGCTCCAGGCCTTCCGCACAGTGACGCTGCCGCTGCTCATGCCGGCGGTGCTCGCGGGCTCGGTCTTCACCTTCATCGAGGGCTTCGACAATCTCTCCGTGACGATCTTCACGCATGGCTTCCGCGACCGCCCGCTGCCGATCGAGCTGCTCGCCATCGTGCAGCAGACCTCGAGCCCGATGGTGGCCGCGCTCTCCGGCGTGCAGATCATGCTCGCCATCCTCGCGATGCTGCTGCTGTCGCTGACGATCGGGCTGGAGCGTGTGAACGACTGATGCCGGCCTCCCGGCTTGACCCCGGCGGGAGCAGGGCGTTGAGTGCCCTTCTCCGGGCCCGAAGCGGCCGGCGGTAGAACACAGCGGACGCAATCCTTCCATGACCAGCACAGATCCAGCCATGAACGGGGCCGAAAGCCTCGTCCGCACCCTCGTCGCGGGAGGCGCGGATGTGTGCTTCTCGAATCCGGGCACGTCCGAGATGCATTTCGTCGCGGCGCTGGACCGGGTGGAGGGCATGTCCTGCGTGCTCTGCCTGTTCGAGGGCGTGGCAACGGGGGCGGCCGACGGTTTCGCGCGGATGACGGGCCGGCCGGGCCTGACGCTGCTGCATCTGGGGCCGGGCCTCGCCAACGGCCTCGCCAACCTGCACAACGCCCGCAAGGCCGGCTCGCCCATCGTGAACATCGTGGGCGAGCATACGACGCAGCATCTCTCCTACGACGCGCCGCTGACGTCCGACACCGAAGGCGTGGCGCGGCCGATGTCGCACTGGGTGAAGACGGGGCGCAGCAGCCTCGCCGTCGCCGAGGAGGGCGCGGAGGCCGTGACCGTGGCGCGTACCGCCTCGGCCGCGGGTCCGGGGCAGATCGCCACGCTCATCCTGCCCGCCGACACGGCCTGGGGGCCGGGCGGCGCTCCCGCGACGCCCGAGGCGCCGCCGGCGCGCCCGAAGGTCGACGAAAGCCTCATCGCCGCCGCCGCCGCGGCGCTCCGGCGTGGCGGCGAAACGCTGCTCTTCCTCGGCGCCGACGCCGTCCGCGGCGAAACCCTGACGCTCGCCGGCGCCATCGCCGCGAAGACGGGGGCGGCGATCATGGGCCGCACCTCGCTGGCGCGGCTCGAGCGCGGCGCGGGACGCGTGGCGCTGCCGCGCCTCCCCTATCCGATCGACCTGTCGCTGGAGACGCTGAAGCCGTACCGCACGCTGGTCCTCATCGGTGCGCCGGACCCCGTCGCCTTCTTCGGCTATCCCGGCAAGCCGAGCCGGCTGGCCGCGGAGGGCACGGAGATCCTCGCGGTCGCCGACGGCACGCACGACCTGGCGGATGCGCTCGCGCGGCTCGCCGAGGCCGTCGGGGCCAAGACGACCGACGCGCCGCTCGCGCCGCTGAAGCGGCCGGCGCTGCCCACGGGCGCGCTCACGCCGGACAGCGCCATGGCGGCCATCGGCGCGCTGATGCCCGAGGACGCGATCGTGGTGGACGAATCCGTCAGCAGCGGTCGCTCGACCGGTCCCTGGACGGCGAACGCCGCGCCGCATGACTGGCTGCAGATCACGGGCGGCTCGATCGGCATCGGCCCGCCGCTGGCGCTGGGCGCCGCCGTCGCCGCGCCCGGGCGCAAGGTGATCAACCTGGAGGCCGACGGCTCGGCCATGTACACGCTGCAGGCGCTCTGGAGCCAGGCGCGCGCGAGGGCCGACGTGCTCACCGTCATCTGGTCCAACCGCCGCTACGCCATCCTCACCGGCGAGCTGGCGGCCGTGGGAGCGACGAACCCCGGCCGGAAGGCGCTCGACATGCTGTCGCTCGACGATCCGGCGCTCGACTGGGTGTCGCTCGCCCGCGGCATGGGCGTGCCGGGCGTCGCGGTCTCGACGGCCGACGAATTCGTCCGCGCCGTCCGCGACGGCCTGGCGGAGCGCGGGCCGTTCCTCATCGAGGCGATGATCTGACGTCTGATGGCGCGAGCGAGCATGCCGCAGACGATCCTGCGCAACAGTCCGGAACTCTGGAGCCGTGTCCTTCCCGCCCCCGATCCGCACGGCCACAAGTACGATCGCGGCCATTGCCTTGTCGTGAGCGGCCCGGCGCTGGCGACCGGCGCCTCGCGGCTGGCGGCGACGGCCGCGCTCAACGCGGGCACCGGGCTCGTGACCCTCGCCGGCGAGCGCGAGGCCCTGCTCGTGCAGGCCGCCCACGTCACGGCGATCATGCTGAAGGAGACGCCGACGCCCGACGCGCTGGCCGCGCTGCTCTCGCGCGGCCGTGTCTCGGCGGCGGTCTGCGGTCCGGCCGCCGGCCTCGGCGAAGAGGTTCTGGCGCGGCTCGAGGTCCTGCTGCGCTCGGGCCTTCCGCTGGTGCTCGACGCCGACGCGCTGACGCTGCTGTCGGGGCGGCTGGATCGTCTGTCCGGCGCGCCGCAGGCGCCCCGGGTCCTGACGCCCCATGGCGGCGAATTCGCGCGGCTCTTCGGGCGTGCGCCTGCGGCCGAGGACCGGGTCGACAGGTGCAACGGCGCCGCCGATGCCGCGCGGATCGCCAAATCCGTGATCGTTCTCAAGGGCCGCCACACGGTGATCGCCGCGCCTGACGGCCGGGCTGCCGTGGACGAGACCGGCGGGCCGGAACTGGCGACCGCAGGTTCCGGCGACGTGCTGGCCGGCCTCGTCGGCGCGCATCTCGCGCAGGGCATGCCGGCGTTCGAGGCGGCTTGCGCTTCCGTCTGGCTGCACGGGCGCTGCGGCGCGCTCTTCGGTGCCGGACTGACGGCGGACCGGCTCGTGACGCTGGTCCGGCCGGCGGTGGCGTTCCTCTAGTTGCTCCCGGGACCCTCGGCCTCGACGAGTTGATAGCCCCGCCGGCGCTTCGCCCGCAGCAGCGTGGCCAGCGCGGCGAGCGCCTCGTCCTTGCGGGCATAGAGCCCGATCATCACGCGACCCCCGCGTGAGCCGATGCGACCGTGCTCGCGCCGGCAGGACCAGTCCTGGAAGAGCGTCAACTCGACCTGGAGCGTGTAGAAGCGCGCCATCCGACGCGCCGGGTCGATCCGGCGCAGGACGACGGGGCCTTCGGCGGGCAGGATCTCGGCAGGCAGCGCTGGCGAAGGGGAGTCGGGAAGAGGCGATGCATTCATTGCGGGTCACCGTGGATGGCTGGTTTCCCTCAAGTCTCCCCGTGGGTCGCGTCCACGTCCAACGCAATGAGCGAATCGGCGCCCGGCAATCGATTCACGGCGTGAATGCGACGGGCGGCGAGGCTCCGCCATCGACCGGAGGCGAAGCTTCACGGACAGCCGTCAGCCCGATTGACAACTGCTGGTAGGCGCTCGATTTCTCGCCACAATCGTGTGAAGGACGAATCGAATTATGGCCCTGTTCTCCCTGTGCGGCTGCGCGCTCTGTGCGGGTTCCAGCGTCGAAGGCGGACCCGCCATCGGCAATCTGTCAGGCCAGAAATCGACAGTCATCGCGACGCCGATCAGCGGCGACTACCGGATCGACGTCCTCCTCGACAATGCGAACAGCCGCTGGAACAACGCCTCCGCGCCGGGCACGCCGATCGAGGTGACATACAGCTTCGCCACGATCGCCCCGAGCTATGGCTCGGCTGACGATCGGAAGGGCTGGAACGCCTTCACCGATGACCAGAAGACGGCTCAGCGGGAAATCTTCGACCGCCTCTCGCAGGTCTCCAACATCACCTTCCGCGAGGTCGCGGACAGCGCGACCTCCTACGGCGTAATCCGTTTCCATAACAACAGCCAGGGCACGACATCAGGCGGCTACGCCTATTTTCCCGATGCCGGCGGAGATTCGGCCGGCGACGTCTTCATCAACAGCGACGGCGGCGAGTATCTCACCAACATCACGCGGACCAGCTTCGCCTATGGCCTGATGGTGCATGAGGTGCTCCACGCCATCGGCATCAAGCATCCCGGCAACTACAACGCCGGCGAGCCGCCTGCGCAGGTGCCCGGCAACTTTCTGGTCGAGACGGAGGACAATTACTCCAATTCGATCATGTCCTACATCTCCTTCGGCACGCAGGGCCTGCAGCGCGACTTCCTGGGGCCCTACGATCTGCTCGCGTTGCAGTATCTCTATGGCGCGAAGCCATTCCAGACCGGCAACACCACGATCGACCTTGGCGATTCCAGCGGCCGGCTCCTGAACATCGTCATCGACAGCGGCGGCATCGACACGCTCAACGCATCCGGCTCCACGGTCGGCGTGACGATCAACCTGAATCAGGGCGCATCGAGCTCCATCGGCAAGACGGCAGCCGGCGCCGCCGCCATCAGCAATGTCCAGATCGCCTTCGGCAGCGTCATCGAGAACGCCAACGGCACGTCGCTTGCCGACAATTTCATCGGCAACGCCGCGAACAATGTCTTCCGCGTCAACGGCGGGTCGGACGTGGTGGACGGCGCGGCGGGAATCGACACGGTCGCCGTGTCCTCGGCTCGCGCCGGCGGGACGGTCGCCAACGGCACGCTCACCTACAGCGCCGGCTCCGTCTCGATGCAGAGCGTGGAGCGCCTGCTCTTCAGCGACGGGCTTTTCGCCTTCGACACGGGACCGACCGGCAATGCCGGCATCGTCTTCCGCATCTATCAGGCGGCCTTCAACCGCACGCCCGATCTCGGCGGCGTCAGCTTCTGGACGAACGCCTTCGACACGGGCACCTCACTCCAGGCGATCGCGCAGGGCTTCACGGGCTCGCAGGAGTTCCGGACCATCTACGGGGCGTCCCCGACCAACAACCAGATCGTCGATACCTTCTACAAGAACGTGCTCGGCCGTCCCGGCGAGCCGGGCGGCATCAACTTCTGGGTCGGCGAGCTGAACGGGGGCCGCAGCGTGGACAGCGTGCTCACGCTGATGGCGAATTCCGACGAGAACATCGCCCGCACGGCGCCGGCGATCGCCGACGGGCTGCGGCTGGACGCGAGCTATTTCCTGATCGCCTGAAGCGCTGGCGGAGGCGCGGTCAGCGGATGACCGCGAAGCCCTCCGCCTCGAAGATGCGCGTGGCGGCCGGACCGCCGAGATAGGCGAGGAACGCGGCGGCGTCGGGATGCGCCGCGCCGGCCGTCAGCGCCACCGGATAGAGGATCGGCGGGTGGCTGTCGGCCGGGAAGCGGCCGACCACGCGGACGCGCGGCTCCGTGCGGGCGTCCGTCTCGTACACGATTCCGAAGCGCGCCTCGCCCCGGGCGACCAGGGCCAGGGCGGCGCGCACGTTGTCGGCCCCGGCGACGCGCGGCCCGACCCGATCCCAGACGCCGAGCGAGGTGAGCGCCTGCTGCGCATATTTGCCGGCCGGCACGGCCTGCGGATTGGCGAGCGCCAGCCGGGACTCGCCCAGCGCGGCGGCGAGGCCGAAGCCGGGGCCGATCGCGAGATCGCCCGTCCAGTCCCGCCCCGCGATCAGGACGAGGCTGTTGCCGAGCAGCGTCCGCCGCGTCTCCGGCCGGATCAGCCGGCGCGCCTGCAGCCAGTCCATCCAGTCGAGATCGGCGGAGGCGAAGAGATCGGCCGGTGCGCCCTGCTCGATCTGCCGGGCGAGCGCCGAGGAAGCGGCGTAGGAGAAGGTCGCGGACTTGCCCGTTTCCCGGCGCCATTCGGCGGAGACGGCGTTGAGCGCCGTCTGCAGGCTGGCGGCGGCGAAGATGGTGACCGGCCGCGCCTCCTGCGCGGGGGCCGGCAGCGACGACAGCGGCAGCGCCAGGAGAAGCCCGACGGCAGCCAGCAGCCGGGCGAGCGCCGGCGCGAAGGCACGAAGCATGGATCGACCCTTTCGGGGTTCAGGACAGGGATTGCACCGAGATGCGCCGCTCGCCGGGTCGAACCGTGATCCGCAGATGCTCGCGCTGGGACACGGCGCCGACGAGGCTGGGCCGGAAGACGGCGACATTTTCACCGCCGCGGTGGCGCAGGCTCGGGTAGAGGATGCCATCGCTCCCCGCGGCGCGCAAGCGCTCGCCGAGCGCCTGCGACACGCTCCAGGACAGGGGATCGAGGACCGCCGCCAGGCCTTCGTCCGGGCTTCGCAGGTCGACATGCCGGCCCCCGATCCGGCAGCCGTAGCAGCGGTAGTCGCGGCTCGCCTCGTCGCGCCGCAGGGCGACCGCCTCGCGGCGCAGATGGTGCCCCACCTCGGCGACGGCCACGACGAGCGTGGCGGAGGCGTACCAAGCGCCGAGTTCGGGCCCGTTGAAGCGGCCGCCGACCGGCGAGGCATGCAGGAAGGCCGCCATGACGACGCTGGCGTTGGCCCGGCCGAACACCCACTCCGCTTGCGGCAGGCGGCGCAGGCGATGCAGCACGAGGCGGTCGTTGGTCCAGCCCTCGAGCTCCATCACCGCTTCGAGATCGGCAGGCGTCGCGACCGTGTCGAAGGCGCCGACCGGCGGAAAGCGCGACGGGATCAGGCGGAAGGCGGGCTGCGGCGCCTCCGCCTTCGGCAGATCGTCGAGCGCAGTCACGAGAAGACGATATCCGCGTCCGTGGAGGGCTCGAAGCCGAGATCGGCGGCGTTCGGCGCGGCGAAGAGCCCGCCGCGCGCTGCGTCGAGATGGCGGCGCACCGTCATGAGCGCATCCTGCGAGCCGGCGGTCATCACGGCGAGCGGCGTCTGGCCGCCGAACGGCAGAGCGTCGTTCGGCCCGCGCAGCCAGGCGAGCCGCTCCTCGTCCGTGCGGTGCAGGATCTGGAGCGCCTTGTGGATGCCGAGCAGGGCGGAGAGGCGCATGAGCGCGTCGAGGTCGAGCGTGATGTCCCGCCGCTCCCGCGCCGCCTTGGCCCAGGCATGATAGGTCGAGCGCGAGGGCAGGCCCAGCAGGATCCGCCGCTCCAGCTCGTTCAGCCCCCACAGGTCGGCAATGGCGAGGAAGGCGCGGAGGCCCGGCCCGCTGACCCGGCGGCGGCCGGTTGGGCCGAAGGCGTCGGGGTCGAGCCGCGGGACGTCATGGGGTGTGGTGGATCGCGCGAGCGACATGAGGGCATCCTGTCCAGATCTGGATATAGTCCAGATCTGGGCAAAATTCAACATGAAGCCGACGCCTTGTCATTCCCGGCCGGAGCGAAGCGGAGGGGAAGGGAATCCAGCAGGCGCGTGCCGCAGGGCTGGATCCCCTTCCCGGCGCTTCGCGCCGCCGGGGATGACAGGCCGATCAAGCCTTGCGCTTGTTGTAGACGTCGAAGAGCACGGCGGCGAGCAGCACGAGGCCCTTGATGACCTGCTGCCAGTCGATGCCGACGCCGAGGATCGACATGCCGTTGTTCATGATGCCCATGATGAAGGCGCCGATCACCGCGCCGATGATCGTGCCGACGCCGCCATAGGCCGAGGCGCCGCCGATGAAGCAGGCGGCGATCACGTCGAGCTCGAACGAGACGCCGGCCTTCGGCGTCGCCGTCGTCAGCCGCGCCGCGAAGATGATGCCGGCCAGCGCCGCCAGCACGCCCATGTTGGCGAAGGCGAGGAAGGTCAGCTTCTCCGTGTCGACGCCCGAGAGCTTCGTCGCCTTCTCGTTGCCGCCGAGCGCGTAGATGCGCCGGCCGACCGTCGTGCGGTTGGCGACGAAGGCGTAGAGCGCGATCAAGGCGCCCATGATGACGAGCACGTTGAGCAGGCCCCGGTAGGAGGAAAGCAGATAGGCGAGCGCCACGATGCCGAGGCCGACGATGGCGTTGCGGATGAGGAAGACCATCTGCGGCTCGCCCTCGACGCCATGGGCCTGTTCGTTGGCACGCTGGCGGGCGTTGAGCCCGAAGACGAGCGCCGCGACGGCGATGCCGATGATCATCGAGGTCCAGTGGAAGCCCTTGAGACCCACGAAATCCGGGATGAATCCGGCGCCCATGGCGATCACCTCGGGCGGCAGCGGGCCGACGGACTGGCCCTGCAGGAGCCAGAGCGTGAGCCCGCGGAAGACGAGCATGCCCGCCAGCGTGACGATGAAGGAGGGGATCTTCTGATAGGCCACGAAATAGCCCTGCGCCGCGCCGATCAGCCCGCCCATGACGAGGCAGAGCGGGATCGCGATCCAGGAGGGCCAGCCCCATTGCACCATCATCACGGCGGCGAGGCCTCCGACGAAGGCGCAGACCGAGCCGACCGAGAGGTCGATATGGCCGGCGACGATGATCAGCAGCATGCCGAGCGCCATGATGACGATGTAGCTGTTCTGCGAGATCACGTTGGTGAGGTTGACCGGCGCGAAGAGCGTGCCCTCCGTCGCCACGCCGAAGAAGATCATGATGGCGACGAGCGCCAGCAGCATGCCGTACTCGCGGATGTGCGCGCGCAGGTAGGAGAGCGCCGAGGGGCGCTGCTCGACGTCGCCGCCGAAGGCGGGATTGTAGGTCATGCCGCTGCTCCGTGCTTGATGATGGCCGCCATGATCTTCTCCTGGCTCGCGCCCGCCGCCGGCATCTCGGCCGCGATCGCGCCCTCGTTCATGACGTAGATCCGGTCCGCCATGCCGAGGATTTCGGGCATTTCGGAGGAGATGAGGATGATCGCCTTGCCGCTTTCGGCGAGATCGTTGACGATCTTGTAGATCTCGTACTTGGCCCCGACGTCGATCCCGCGCGTCGGCTCGTCGAGGATCAGGAGGTCGGGCTCCGTGAAGAGCCACTTGCCGAGCACGACCTTCTGCTGGTTGCCGCCGGAGAGCTCCACCGCCTTCTGGAAGACGCCGGCGCTCTTGATGCGCAGCCGCTCGCGGAAGCCGGTCGCGACCTTGAGCTCGCGCATGTCGTCGATCACCTCGCGCTTGGAGACGGCCTTGAGGTTGCCGAGCGAGATGTTCTGCATGATCGGCTCGTCGAGCACGAGGCCGAGCGCCTTGCGGTCCTCGGTGACATAGGCGATGCGCTGCGCCAAAGCCCGGCGCACGCTGCTGAGGTCGACGGGCTGGCCGCGGATCAGCGCCTCGCCCGAGACCTTCGTGCCGTAGGAGCGGCCGAAGACGCTCATGGCGAATTCAGTGCGGCCGGAGCCCATGAGGCCGGCGATGCCGACGACCTCGCCAGCCCTGACGGTCAGGTCGATGCCCCGGATCTTGTCGCGGCCGGCATGGCTCTCGTCGCCGACGCGCCAGCCGCGCACCTCGAACAGCACCTCGCCGATCCGGGCGTTGCGCTTCGGGAAGCGGTCCTCCAGCGGCCGGCCGACCATCGACTGGATGATCCAGCTCTCGGTGACCCCGGCGATGTCGCGCGTCTCGACCGTGCGGCCGTCGCGCAGCACCGTGACGCGGTCGGCGACCTTCATCACCTCGTTCAGCTTGTGCGAGATGATGATCGAGGTGATGCCCTGGCTGCGGAACTCCTGCAGCAGCGCCAGCAGAGCCGCGCTGTCCGTCTCGTTCAGGCTCGCCGTCGGCTCGTCGAGGATGAGGAGGCGGACCTCCTTCGACAGGGCCTTGGCGATCTCGACGAGCTGCTGCTTGCCGACGCCGATGTCGCCGACGAGCGTGTCCGGCCGCTCGCGCAGGCCCACCTTGTCAAGCAATGCCCGCGTGCGCTTGAAGGCGAGCGGCCAGTTGATGATCCCGCCCGACGCCGCCTCGTTGCCGAGGAAGATGTTCTCGGCGATCGACAGCAGCGGCACCAGGGCGAGCTCCTGGTGGATGATGATGATTCCCGCCTTTTCCGAATCGGCGATGCCGCGGAAGCGGCGTTCCGCGCCATCGAAGCGGATCTCCCCCTCGTAGCTCCCGTGCGGATAGACGCCGGACAGGACCTTCATCAGGGTCGACTTGCCGGCCCCGTTCTCGCCGACGATGGCATGGATGTCGCCCGCCCTCACCGACAGGTTGACGTCGGAGAGGGCCTTCACGCCGGGGAAGGACTTGGAGATGGCGCGCATCTCCAGGATCGGAGGAGCCCCGGCGGGCTCCTCCCTGCTTCCGGCGGTTTCGACGACGGGACCGGCCTGAACGACCATGGAGGTCAGCGCAGCTGCGCTTCCTTGTAGTAGCCGGAGTCGATCAGGACCTGCTTCCAGTTGTTCTTGTCGACGAGCACCGGCTTCAGCAGGAAGGCCGGCACGGTCTTCACGCCGTTCTCGTAGGTCTTCGTGTCGTTGACCTGCGGCTCCTTGCCCGACATCACGGCGTCGATCATGGAGGCCGTGACCTTGGCGAGCTCGCGCGTGTCCTTGAAGATCGTCGAGTGCTGTGCGCCGGCGATGATCGACTTCATCGAGGCGATCTCGGCGTCCTGGCCCGAGACGACCGGGAAGGGCTGCGCGGCCGAGCCGTAGCCCGCCGCGCGCAGCGACGAGAGGATGCCGATCGACAGGCCGTCGTAGGGCGACAGCACCGCGTCGACGCGGCGGTTCGTGTAGTGGCGCGACAGCAGGTTGTCCATGCGCGACTGGGCCGTGGCCGGATCCCAGCGGAGCGTGCCCACCCTGTCCATGCCCATCTGGCCGGAGACCACCACCAGCTTCTTCTGGTCGATCAGCGGCTGCAGCACCGACATCGCGCCGTTGTAGAAGAAGAAGGCGTTGTTGTCGTCCGGCGAGCCGCCGAAGAGCTCGATGTTGAACGGTCCCTTGCCCTGCGAGACGCCGAGGCCGTCGACGATGGACTGCGCCTGCAGGACGCCGACCTGGAAGTTGTCGAAGGTGGTGTAGTAGTCGACGTTGGCCGAGCCGCGGATCAGGCGGTCGTAGGCGAAGACCTTGATCTTGGCCTCGCCGGCCTTGGCGAGCGCGTTCTTCAGGGTCGTCCCGTCGATGGCGGCGATCACCAGCACCTTGGCGCCCTTGGTGATCATGTTCTCGACCTGGGCCAGCTGGTTCGGGATGTCGTCGTCGGCATATTGCAGGTCGGTGCGGTAGCCCTTCGCCTGCAGCTCCTTCACGATGTTGTTGCCGTCGTCGATCCAGCGCGCCGAGGTCTTGGTCGGCATGGAAATGCCGACGAGGCCCTTGTCCTGCGCGCCGGCGGGCAGCGCTGACAGGGCCGACGCGGCGGCCGCGCCGGCGATGATGGTGCGCCTTGAATAACGGGTCATGGTATCCTCCCTTGATTTGTTTCTGCTTTTCGGCGGCCCGCCTTTACTGACGGCCGACGGAACAATGGCGGCGGCTCTTCTTCGAAACGACCGCCCTGGACGCGAGGTTAGACGCACCGCACGCGACCCCGCAAGTCGAAAGAATGTCGCGAGGAGGCCTTGCGCATCGCCTGTCGACCACGTCGGCGAAGCGCGCTAAGCCTTCCCCTGAAAGCCGGCGGAACGGCTTCCATCGAAGGGGGATATGTCCATGATGCGCATCCGTTCGGCCGTGCTGCGGCAATCCGGCCTCGCGCGGCCCTATGCGCAGTCGCGCCCTCTCGCGATCGAGACGGTGAGCCTCGCGAAGCCCGGCCCCGGCGAGGTCCTGGTCAGGATCGCGGCGGCCGGCGTCTGCCATTCGGACCTTTCCGGCATCAACGGCGACCGCCCCCGGCCGATGCCGATCGCGCTCGGCCACGAGGCCGCCGGCGTGGTGGCCCAACTCGGGCCGGGCGTGGAGGACCTGGAGGCCGGCGACCACGTGGTCATGTCCTTCCAGCCGGTCTGCGGGCAGTGCGCCTATTGCGAGGAAGGCCGGGCCGCGCTCTGCCTGCGCGGCTCCGCCGCCAACGGCGCGGGCACGCTGCTGTCGGGCGCCCGCCGCATCACATGCGACGACGGATCGACCATCAACCACCATTGCGGCGTCTGCGCCTTCTCCGAATATTCCGTGATCTCGCGCCGCTCCATCGTGAAGATCCGCAAGGACATTCCGCTGGTGGAGGCCGCCCTCTTCGGCTGCGCGGTGATGACCGGCGTCGGCACGATCATGAACACCTGCCAGGTGCGGCCCGGCCAGTCCGTGGCGATCATCGGGCTGGGCGGCGTCGGCCTCGCGGCGCTCCTCGGCGCTGTGGCGAGCGGCGCGAGCCGGGTGCTCGCGATCGACATCAACGAATCGAAGCTGGAGGCGGCCCGCGGCATGGGCGCGACGGACACGTTCCTCGCGAGCGACCCCGACGTGGTGGCGAAGGTGCGCGCCGCGACGAACGGCGGCGTCGACCATGCGGTCGAGATGGCGGGCGTGGCGCGCGCCTTCGAACTCGCCTACGCGATCACGCGCCGGGGCGGCACCACCGCCACGGCCGGACTGCCGCCCGCCGATGCCAAGTTCAGCTTCACCGGCGTTTCGCTGGTGGCGGAAGAGCGGGTGATCAAGGGCGGCTACATGGGCTCCTGCGTGCCCTCGCGCGACATCCCGCGCTACATCGACATGTACATGGCCGGCCTCCTGCCGGTGGACAAGCTGATGTCATCGACCGGGCCGCTGGAGGGCATCAACGAGGCCTTCGACCGGCTCGACCGGGGCGAGGTCATCCGCCACGTGATCACGATGGGGGGTTGAGGCGTGGCCCTGATCCGCGAGGAGGATCTGGTCGAGAGCATCGCCGGGGCGCTGCAGTACGTCTCGCACTACCATCCCGCGGATTACGTCGAGACCCTCGCCGCGGCGCATGCGCGCGAGGAGAGCCCGGCGGCGAGGAACGCCATGGCGCAGATCCTCGCCAACTCGCGCATGGCCGCGCTCGGCCGGCGGCCGATGTGCCAGGACACCGGCACGGCGCAGATCTTCATGAAGGTGGGCCTGGGCGCACGGGTGGAGACGCGCCGGTCCATGCAGGAGATCGCCGACGAGGCGGTGCGCCGCGCCTGGCAGGTCGAGGCGAACCCCTTGCGCGCCTCGATCGTGGCGGATCCGATCTTCGAGCGGCGCAACACGCGCGACAACACGCCGGCGATGCTGCATGTCGAGCTGGTCGCCGGCGAGACCGTCGAGATCCATGTGGCGGCGAAGGGCGGCGGCTCGGAGAACAAGGTGAAGTTCGCCGCGCTCGAGCCGTCGGACGACATCGCTGACTGGGTCGTCCGCACGGTCGAGACCCTCGGCGCCGGCTGGTGCCCTCCGGGAATCCTCGGCATCGGCGTCGGCGGATCGCCGGAGAAGGCGATGCTGCTCGCCAAGCAGTCGCTGCTGTCGCCGATCGACATGCCGGACCTCCTGCGCCACGGCCCAAAATCGAAGGTCGAGGAGCTGCGCATCGCGATCCATGAGCGGGTCAATGCGCTCGGCATCGGCGCGCAGGGCCTCGGCGGCCTCACGACGGTGCTGGATGTGAAGATCCTGACCTTCCCCACCCATGCCGCCTCGAAGCCCGTGGCGCTGGTCCCGCAATGCGCGGCCGACCGCCATGCGCATCTGACGCTCGACGGCTCCGGCCCCGCCTTCCTCGCGCCGCCCGACCTCGCGCTCTGGCCGGAGGTCGCGCTCGGAGGCGCGGGAACGGCGCTTCGCCGCGTCGATCTCGACCGGCTCGACCGTGCCGAGGTCGCCTCGTGGCGCGCGGGCGAGACGCTGCTCCTCTCCGGCCGGCTGCTGACCGGCCGCGACGCGGCGCACGCGCGGATCGCCGCGATGGCGGAGCGGGGCGAGCCCCCTCCCCTCTCCGTCGAGGGACGGGCGATCTATTACGTCGGGCCGGTCGACGCCGTCGGCGACGAGGTGGTCGGCCCGGCGGGACCCACGACCTCGACGCGGATGGACCGCTTCAGCGAACTGATGCTGGGGAGCCTCGGCCTCGCCGTGATGATCGGCAAGGCGGAGCGCGGACCGGAGACGGTCGCGGCCATCGCACGGCACAAGGCGGCCTATCTCATCGCGGTCGGCGGCGCGGCCTATCTCGTCTCGAAGGCGATCCGCTCCTCGCGCATCCTCGCCTTCGAGGATCTCGGCATGGAGGCGATCCGCGAATTCGTGGTCGAGGACATGCCCGTCACCGTCGCCGTCGATTCGACCGGCGCATCGATCCACAGCCTCGGGCCGTCGCTCTGGCGGCGCGCCGGCTGACGAAAGGACTGATATTGACTGCTCCATCGATCACGGCCCGCATCGCGGCCTTCGCCACGGACGGATCATTGACGATCCCGGACAGCGCGCTCGGCGTCGCGACCCTGTCGCTCATGGACTGGTGCGCCGTGTCGCTGGCGGGGCTCGACGAGCCCGTGGCGCGGATGACGCGCAGCCTAGTGGCGGAGGAGGCCGGCGCAGAGCAGGCGACGGTGCTGGGCCTCCCGCGCCAAGTGCCGGCGCGGGCGGCGGCGCTCGCCAACGGCGCGCTCTCGCACGCGCTTGACTATGACGACACGCATTTCGCCTATGTCGGCCATCCGAGCGTCGTGATCTTCCCGGCGGCCCTGGCGATGGCGGAAAGGCAGGGCTCCGCCGGCGCGGCCTTCCTCGAGGCGGCGCTGATCGGCATGGAGGCCGCCTGCCGCATCGGCCATTGGCTCGGCACCGGCCACTACAACCACGGCTTCCACCAGACCGCGACGGCGGGGGCGTTCGGCGCGACTGCGGCGGCGGGACGGCTCGTGGGTCTCGATGCCGAGCGCATGCGCCACGCGCTCGGCCTTTGCGCCACGCGCGCCTCGGGCCTGAAGTCGCAGTTCGGCACCATGGGCAAGCCCTACAACGCCGGCATCGCGGCAGCGAACGGCGTCGAGGCGGCGCTGCTGGCGGCGCAGGGCTTCGTCTCGCGGCCGGACGGCATCGAGTGCCTGCAGGGCTTCGGCGACACGCATGCCGGCGAGTGCCTCGATGTCGAGACCTCGCTCGCGGATCTCGGAACGCGCTTCTGGTTCGAGGCCGTCCAGCACAAGTTCCACGCCTGCTGCCACGGCACCCATGCCGCGCTCGACGCGCTGCGAGCCCTGGCGCGCGAGCCCGGCGTCGCGCCGGACCGCATCGAACGGATCGCGCTCAGGGTCAATCCGCGCTGGCTCCGGGTCTGCGACATCCCGGCGCCGCAGACGGGGCTGGAGGCCAAGTTCAGCTACCGCCTCACGAGCGCGATGGCTCTCGCCGGACGCGACACGGGCGCGCTCGACGCCTTCACGGACGCCGCCTGCGCCGAGCCCGCGCTGTTGGCGCTGCGCGACCGCGTGCGGGTCGAGGCGGACACATCCGTCAGCGACACGGCGGCGCATGTGGCGCTGGCGCTCGCGGGCGGCGGGACGGCCGAGCGCTTCGTCGACCTGGACCGGCCCCTGCCCTTCGCCGAGCGCCGCGGCCGCATCGAGGCCAAGCTCGTTTCGCTGTTGGGACCCGAGGCGGCTGCCAGCGTCGCGACGCTCTGCGACAGGCTCCCCATGACGACGGCCAGCAACCTCGCGGATGCGCTCGCGCAGCTGGCGGCCGAGCGGCAGGGGAGCCGGTCATGATCGATCTCGACCATCTGCGCAGCTGGATCGGCCGCAGCGAAACGCGCGAGGAGCGGCTGGCGCCCTTCCCGGCCAACGCGCTCGCGGCCACGCTCGATCGCACCGACCCGCCCTACGCCGAGGGCGACGCCCTGCCCCCGCTCTGGCACTGGCTCCATTTCCTGCCGGTCAGCCCGCTGGCCGAGGCCGGGCCGGACGGGCATCCGGCGCGCGGCGGCTTCCTGCCTCCCGTGCCGCTGCCCCGCCGCATGTGGGCCGGCAGCCGCCTCTCCTTCCTGCGGCCGCTCCGCATCGGCGAGACGAGCCGCCGCGTCTCCACGGTGACGAAGGTGGAGCACAAGGCCGGCAAAACGGGCGACCTCGTCTTCGTCACGGTGCGGCACGAGCTCTCGGGCGAGCAGGGCCCCGCCATCGAGGAGGAGCACGACATCGTCTACCGCGGCCTGCCCGCGCCCGGCGCCCCGGCGCCGGCCGCCTTGCCGGCCCCCGCCGATGCCGGCTGGCGCTTCGCGATACGGCCAGATCCGGTGCTGTTGTTCCGCTATTCGGCGCTGACCTTCAACTCGCACCGGATCCACTACGACCTCGACTACGTGACGCGGGTCGAGGGTTATCCGGGCCTGATCGTGCATGGCCCGCTGATCGCGACGCTGCTGCTGGACGGTCTCCGCCGCGCGCATCCGGAGCGGAGTGTCGCCGCGTTCGCCTTCCGGGCGATCGCGCCGACCTTCCACACGGATGCTTTCGCGGTGGCGGGGAGTCTGGCCGGGAACGGGGCAAAGCTCTGGGCGGAGAAGGCGGGCTGCCTCACGATGGAGGCGACGGCCAGGGTGGCGTGAACACGAAGCGACTCCCTCCCCTGCAAGGGGAGGGCCGGGGAGGGGTCCGCCGCGGCGCCTCGTTCTGAAACGCCGTTGACCCCCACCCCGCCTCCCCCTTGCAGGGGAGGAGAAAACCATCGGTGTCATTCCCGGCCGAAGCGAAGCGGAGGGGAAGGGAATCCAGCCCTTCCCGCCTCAAGACTCTGGATCCCCTTCCCGCGCCTGCGGCGCGCCGGGGATGACACTTCACACCGCCTTCAGCCAGGCATGCGCGGGATCGTCGGTGAAGCGCCAGGCGCGGCGCGGGCCGGCCATCACGTTGAGGTAATAGAGATCGTAGCCATGCGCGGCGCCGACGGGATGGTAGCCCTTCGGCACCAGCACCACGTCGCCGTCCTGCACCAGCATCGTCTCGTCGAGGCTGCGGTCGTCCGTGTAGACGCGCTGGACGCCGTAGCCCTGCGGCGGCTGGAAGCGGTGGTAATAGGTCTCCTCCAGCAGCGTTTCGGCCGGGAAGGCGTCCCGGTCGTGCTTGTGCGGCGGATAGCTCGACCAGTGGCCGCCGGGCGTGATCACCTCGACGACCAGCAGGCTCTCGGCCTCCGCCGTCTCGGGCAGGATGTTCCGGACGTGCCGCGTGTTCGTGCCCTTGCCGCGCGTCTCGAGGCCGATGTCGGCGGCGCCGATGAGGCGGGCCGCGCCCCCGCCCTTGCCCGGCGCCGAGCAGACGGCGAGCTCCAGCGCCCCCCGCGCCGTCACGGACCAGGGGAGACCCGCCGGCGCATAGAGCGACGACGAAGGCCCCTCGAAGGGCGAGGCGCGCCCGCCGATGCGGCCGGAGACGGGCCCGCAGGTGACGTCGGCCGAACCGCTGACCGGCACGAGGCAGATCTCGCGCCCGGCCTCGCCGCCGGAGAGCGTCTCGCCGTCGGCGAGGCGATGCAGGCGGAAGCCGACGTAGGTCCAGCCGGCGTTGGCCGGCGTCACGTCATGCACTAGAGCGGAGCCGGCGGGACGGCGGAGAAGCGCGCTCATGCGCGGAGCCCCGTCTGCTTCAGCACCTGCACGAGATGGGCATGACCCTTCTTCGCGTAGGTCAGCGGATGGGCCTTGGCCGGATCCTGCTCCGCCTCCACCACGACCCAGCCGGAATAGCCGGGCAACTCGCGGAAGACGGCGGCGAAATCCACCATGCCGTCGCCCGGCACCGTATAGACGCCGGCCAGCACCGAATCGAGGAAGGACCAGTCGCCGGCGTTCGACTGCTCCATCACCGTCTGGCGCACGTCCTTGGTGTGAACGTGGGAGATGCGGGCGCGATAGCGGCGCGCGAGCGCGGCCGGATCGGCCCCGCCCCAGGTCGCGTGGCCGGTGTCGAGCAGCAGATGCACGGCCTCGCCCGTGTGGCGCATCAGGGCGTCGATGTCCGCCTCCGACTGCACCACCGTGCCCATGTGATGATGATAGACGAGACGCACGCCCTCGGCGGCCGTCCGCTCGGCCACCTCGGTCATGCGGCGGCCAAAGGCGGGCCAGAGCTCGTCGCCGAGCACCGGCCGGCGCGACAGCGGCATCGCGCGGTCGCCATGAATGGCGTTCGAGGTCTCGGCGAAGACGAGCACGGTCGAGCCCATCGCCTTCAGCAGGTCGAGATGCGGGCGCAGCGCCGCCATCTCCTCGTCGGCGCCGCGCGTCAGCAGTTCGGCGGAGTACCATCCGGAGACGCAGGCCATGCCGAACGGCGCGAGCGCCGCCTTCAGCGCCGCCGCCTCGCGCGGGAACTTGTGGCCGAGCTCCATGCCCTCGAACCCGGCCTCCTTCGCCTCGGCGAGGCAGGTCTCCAGCGGCGTCTCGCCGCCGATCTCGCGCATATCGTCGTTCGACCAGCCGATGGGGTTGGCGCCGATGCGGATCATTCGTTGTCCTCTCAATCCCCGAAGCGCTGGCGCTGGCGCGCCGCCTCGTAGCTGGCCCGGGCCGCGCGCACCTCGGCGCGGTCCGACACTTCCGGCACCGCCACGTCCCACCAATGGCCGCCGACGCCGGAGCCGTCCCGCGGGTCCGTGTCGATCACGATGACGCTGGTGCGGTCGGCGCGGCGCGCCTCGTCGAGGGCCGCCTCCAGCGCCTCGAGGCTCGCGACCTTAACCGCGCGTGCGCCGAGGCTCTGGGCATGGGCCGCGAAATCGATCTGCGGCAGCGTGGCATGGCGGGCGTCGGCCAGCAGATTGTTGAAGCCGGGCGACCCGGTCGAGCGCTGCAGCCGGTCGATGCAGCCGAAGCCCCTGTTGTCGAGCAGCACGACGATCAGCTTGCGGTCCAGCATCACCGACGTGGCGATCTCGGAGTTCATCATCAGGTAGGAGCCGTCGCCCACCATGACGATCACCTCGCGTTCGGGCTCCGCCAGCTTGACGCCGAGGCCGCCGGCGATCTCGTAGCCCATGGTGGAGAAGCCGTATTCGAGATGGTAGCCGCTCGCCCGGCCGGGCTCCCAGAGCTTGTGCAGCTCGCCCGGCAGGCCGCCGGCGGCGCAGACCACGATGTCGTCCTCGCGGCCGGCGCGCTGCACGGCGCCGATCACCTCGGCATCGGTCGGAAGCCCGGTCTCGCGCGGGGCGATCGCCTTCGCCCGTTCCTTGCCCCAAGTGTCGCGCCGGGCGGCGATGGCGCGGGTCCAGTCCTCCGGCGAGCGATGGTTCGCCAGCGCTGCCGACAGAAGCTCCAGCCCCACCCGCGCGTCGGCGACGAGGGGCTGCGCGCGGTGCTTGCCGGCGTCGAACGGCTGCAGGTTGAGGCCGATCAGCCGGCGCTCCGGCGCGGCGAAGATCGTCCAGGAGCCCGTGGTGAAATCCTGCAGGCGCGTGCCGACGGCGAGCACCACGTCCGCCTCCGAAGCGCAGGCGTTGGCGGCGCTGGTGCCGGTGACGCCGACGGCGCCGAGCGCCATCACATGGCCCGTCGGCATGATTCCCTTGCCGGCCTGCGTCTCGGCCACGGGCACGCCATGATGCTCGGCGAACTGCATCAGCGCCTCGTCGGCCCCGGAATAGAGCGCGCCGCCGCCCGCCACGATGAGGGGCCGGCGCGCGGCCTTGAGCAGGCGCACGGCCTCCGCCAGTTCGTCGCGGTCCGGCGCGGGCCGGCGGGGCGTGTAGTCCCGCGGCTCGAACAGGCGGATCGGATAGTCGCAGGCCTCCGCCTGGACGTCCTGGCAGAAGGCGAGTGTCACCGGGCCGCAGGCGGCGGGATCCGTCAGCACCTGCAGCGCCCGGTCGACGGCCGGCACCACCTGTTCGGGCCGGGTGATGCGGTCGAAGAGGCGCGAGACCGGGCGGAAGCAATCGTTCGCCGAGACCGTCGCATCGGCGAAATCCTCGACCTGCTGCAGCACGGGGTCCGGCCGGCGCGAGGCATAGACGTCGCCGGGGATCAGCAGGACCGGCAGGCGATTGACATGGGCCAGCGCCGCGGCGGTGACCATGTTGGTCGCGCCCGGTCCGATCGAGGTGGTGCAGGCCATGAAGCGCCGGCGGCGCGACTGCTTGGCGAAGGCGATCGCCGCATGCGCCATCGCCTGCTCGTTGTGGGAGCGGTAGGTCGGCAGATCGTCCCGCGCGCCGGCGAGCGCCTCGCCCATGGCGGCGACATTGCCGTGGCCGAAGATCGCCCAGACGCCGGCGAGCAGGGGCAGGCTCTCCCCGTCGATGGTGGTCCGCGCCGCCGCGAGCAGGCGCACCATCGCCTGCGCCGCCGTGAGCCTGATCGTGCTCATGCCGTCGTCTCCGCTTGATCGAATAGTCGGGCCGCCTCCGCGAAGCGCGCCGAAAGCGCCGCGCGCGCCGCCGCCGCGTCGAGCTTGCCGGCAAGGTGATCGGCCAGCACCGGCCCGAAGAGGGACCGGCCGCCGACGAACCCGCGCACGCACCGTGAGCGCCGGGCGAGGGCGAACGTGGCGTCCGCCTCCGCCATGTCGCGCAGGATGACGATGGCGCCCTGGCGGAAGGGGTCGTTGGCCTCGATCGCCCTGTCGAGCGCCGCCCAGGACGCCGCGTCGGGCTGCGGTTCGACCAGCCACCAGTCCGGCTTCAAGCCCTCGGCGCCGAGATCCGCCACGAGCGCGGCCGTGGAGGAGCCGGCGGCGGCGAGCGCCTCGATCAGCACCTCGCGCCCGCGCAGCCGCGACGCCGCGCCGATCCGCTTGAGGGCGGCGACGTCGAGCCGCGTGACTGCGTCCGGTCGCGCATTGGCGATCAGCTTCACGATCTGCCGCACCGGCCATTCGGCGGGATCAGAGGCCGCTTCGGCGGACCCTTGCGGAAACTGCCGCACGACCGTCAGCGGATGGTCGAAAGCGCGGAACAGGGCCTCGCGGCCGAGATCGCCGTCGAGGAAGATGCCGTAGCCCTCGCGCCCCGCGGCGACGTCGGCTGCGGCCTGCACGGCCAGCGCCTTGAAGGCCTCGATGGTCTCGCGCGTCGCGCCGGCAACCCCGCCGAGGTCGCGCCAGCCATGGTCGATCGACAGGAAATGGAGCGTTTCCGGCCGCGCGAGGCGCGTCGTGGCGTGATGGATGTGATTGAGCGCCTGATCCTTGCGCAGCGCCCGCTCGGGCGAGCCCTTGGCCAGGAAATGGGACAGCTCGGCCCAGGTCGGGCTCTCCGGCGAGCAGAGCAGGCGCGAGACGGCGAAGGCGCCGCAGGCGTTGGCGTAGCCCAGCGTCGTCTCCAGCGGCTCGTTCCTGAGGTAGCCGCGCAGGAAGCCGGACATGAAGGCGTCGCCGGCGCCCAGCACATTGTAGACCTCAACGGGAAAGCCGGGGCCGCGCACGCCCTCCTCGATCGAGGCCGGGATCGCGCCCGGAAAGGCGACGCAGCCCATGGGCCCGCGCTTGCAGACGATCAGGGCGGAGGGCGCCAGCCGGCGGATCGCGCGGATCGCTTCCAGCGTATCTTCGGAGCCGCCCGCGGCGTGCAGTTCCTCCTCCGTGCCGACGACAACGTCGCAGGAGGGCAGGATCGCCTGCAGGTGGCCCGTCACGTCGTCGGAGCGGATGTAGCGCTCCTCGCCTGCGCCATGGCCCGCGAGGCCCCAGAGGTTGGGACGGTAGTCGACGTCGAAGATCACCTTGCGGCCGGCCGCGCGGGCGATCTGCATCGCCTTCCGCTGCGCCGCCGCCGTGTTGGCGCGCGCGAAATGCGTGCCCGTCACCACCGTCGCCGCGGCGGAACGGACGAGGGCGGGGTCGATGTCACCCTCGTCGAGCGCGGCGTCGGCGCAGTTCTCGCGCACGAAGATCAGCGGAAACGTCGAGGAATCGCGCACGCCCAGCACGACGAGCGCCGTCAGCCGGCGCGGATCGGTGGCGATGCCCTTCGTCTCCACGCCCTCGCGCTGCAGCTGCTCGCGGATGAAGCGGCCCATCGCCTCGTCGCCGACGCGGGTGATCAGCGCCGACTTCAAGCCGAGGCGCGCCGAGCCGATGGCGATGTTGGCGGGGCAGCCGCCGACCGCCTTCACGAAGGTCGCCATGTCCTCCAGGCGTCCGCCGATCTGCTCGCCGTAGAGATCGACTGAGGCGCGGCCGATGGCGACGAGATCGAGGGTCGGATTTTCCATCATCCGCAAACTCCGTCATGGCCGGGCTTGACCCGGCCATCCACGTCTTCGAGCGGCAGGACAGACGGGGATGCCCGGCTCAAGGCCGGGCATGACGTCGAGCAGGGCCGTCGCGCCCGTACCACGCGAGCGTCAATCATGCGCGCCGAGCACCATCTGGGCGAAATCGATGATCGCGCCCGACATCAGGCCCGACTCGTCCGAGGCGAGATAGGCGCAGGCGCGCGCCACCTCGTCCGGCTTCACGAGCCGCCCCCAGGGCTGCGTCTTCTCCGCCTCCTCGAGCCAGCCGTCCTGCTTGCCGTGGTAGCGGCGCACGATCGCGTCCTCGCCCGGCGTGTCCATCCAGCCGACGCCGAGGCCGTTGACGCGGATCTTCTCGCGCATCATCGCATAGGCGACGTTCTTCGTGAGCGTGAGCAGCGCGCCCTTCGAGACGGAATAGGGCGTGAGGAACGGCTGCCCGCCATGCGCCGACATCGACAGGATGTTGACGATGGAGCCGCCCCTGCCCTCGCGCTGCATGATCCTGATCGAGTCCTGCATCAGGTAGAAGGGCGCGCGCAGGTTGAGCCCCATGATGTGCTCGTAGAGCTCGGGCGCCGTGTCGGTGATCGTGCCCCGGTCTGTGGAGGCGGCCGCGTTGACGAGCACGTCGACGCGGCCGAAGGCGTTGTCCGCCGCAGCCACGACGGCGCGGCAATCCTCGACCTTCACGAGATCCGCCGGGACGTAGAGCGTGCGGCAGCCCGCCGCCGAAAGCTCGTCGGCCACGCGCTCGCCGTTCGCCCTGTTGCGGCCGCAGATCACGAGACCCGCCGCGCCGCGCGCCGCGAAGAGCCGCGCCACGGCCTCGCCCAGTCCCTGCGTGCTGCCCGTGACGACCGCCACGCGCCCGTCGAGCCTCGCCGCACCCTTGTCGGTCATGAACCATCCCCCGGGCCGCAAGCAGCGGCCGCTCCGCGTTCCTGAGACGACGCGGTTGCACCCGTTGAAGCGCCAACGGCGAGCCAGCGCAAGCGTCGTGTCACAGAAGTTTCATGGAAATTGAGGGGCGATGCTCCCCCGTTCACGGGGGAGCTGGCCCGGCGCAGCCGGGTCTGAGGGGGGCTTCCCCACCCGTCCGGCTGCGCCGTCCACCCTCCCCGCCAGCGGGGAGGGATCTGAAGACCCGCCAGTTGAACCAGCCCGCGCGCCAACCTAAAGTCGCGGCGAGCGCCTGTCACAAAAGCTTCACGGAATGCGGCGCGGGGGGACGACCTTATGTTGCGCATTGCAGTGCTCGGCGCGGGCCGCATCGGGCGGATTCATGCCGGAAACGCCGCAGCCTCGCCCGAGGCGAAACTCGTCGGGGTGGCCGACGTGGACGCCGCCGCGGCGCAGCAGGTGGCCGAGTCGCACGGCGCGCGAGCGGCCTCGGCCGATTCGCTGATCTCGGCCGACGATGTCGACGCCATCCTCATCTGCACGCCGACCGACACGCACGCCGACCTGATCGAGCGCGCCACCGCGGCCGGCAAGGCCGTCTTCTGCGAGAAGCCCGTCGACCTCTCGTCGGAGCGCATCCGCGCCTGCCTCCGCAAGGTGGATGCGAGCGGCAAGACCCTGATGATCGGCTTCAACCGCCGCTTCGATCCGAATTTCGCGGAAGCCAGGCGCCGCATCGAGGCTGGCGTCGTGGGCGCGGTGGAGCTGGTGACGATCCTGTCGCGCGACCCCTCGCCGCCGCCGGTCTCCTACGTGGAGCGCTCGGGCGGCCTCTTCCGCGACATGATGATCCACGATCTCGACATGGCGCGCTTTCTCCTGGGCGAGGATCCGGTCGAGGTCCATGCGGTCGGCTCGTCGCTGGTCGATCCCGCCATCGGCAAGGCGGGCGACGTCGACACGGCCGCCGTGCTGCTGAAGACGGCGACCGGCAAGATCGCCCAGATCTCCAACTCGCGGCGCGCCACCTACGGCTACGACCAGCGCATCGAGGTGCATGGCTCGAAGGGCATGGTGCGGGCGCAGAACGTGCCGCTGACCACGGTCGAGACCGCCGATGCGGACGGCTTCCGGGCCGATCCCGTGCTGCCCTTCTTCCTCGAGCGCTACGCCGCCGCCTACCGCGCCGAGCTCGCGAGCTTCATCCGCGCCGCGACCGGGCGGGAAGCGCCCTCCCCCTCGGGCCTCGACGGGCTGAAGGCGCAGCTTCTCGCCGACGCCGCCACCGAGGCGGCGCAGACCGGCCGCACCGTCACCGTGAGCTACTGACTTAACATCCTCCCCCGACTGAAGCCGGAGGATTTTCAGACGAGCCTGAGCCCGTCCTGAGTTCGCACTTCGCAAGCGGACTGACGCCCATCCTCCATGCACATCGACGCCGTGTTCCGGCGCAGAATATTCACGGCAGCATTCTGGTCGGCATGGATGGCGAAGCCGCACTGGCGACAGCAGAAGCGCGCTTGGCTTTCGCGGCTTTTGCTGTCGATGGCTCCGCAGGCCGAACAGGTCTGCGAGGTGTAGGCAGGATCAACCGTGACAAGTTTACCGCCGCGGTCGCTGAGCTTGTAGGCCAGTATTGTCTCGAACCCGCCCCAACCCTGGTTGAGGATCGCCCGGTTGAGACCCGCCTTCTGGCGTACGCCATGTCCTGGCGCCCCGACCGAGCCCCTGGCGGATGCGGTCATGTCTCCGATCCGCAAGGCTTCAATCGTGACCGAGCTAAAGCGCCCAGCAATCGAACGCGCAGCCTTGTGCTGGAAGTCGCGCCGGATGCTCGCCATTCGCGCCCCGAGTTTCGCCACACGCTGCAGAGCCTTGCTGCGCCTGACAGAGCCGGACCGCTTGCGCGCCACAGCTCGCTGCAGCCGTCGTCTGCGCTGCTCGATAGCTGCCAGCGACGGTGGCATCTGGAACGCCTCGCCGGTCGAGAGCATCAGCGTGTTAGCGATGCCACGATCTATACCGACCGATGGAAGCGTCGCCATGGACTGCGCTCTGGCCTCGACCTCGCAGGCAAAGCTCACGCACCAGCCCAACGCATCGCGGCTGACCGTGACATTCTTCAGTATGCCTCTCAGTGGACGCGTGTCGCGGTATTTGACCCAGCCGATCTTCGGCAGGCGTACCGCCGACCACTTCCCATTAAGGCGCTTCGTCTCAACCTCGCGACCAGGAAAGCGGAAGCTCTCGTGCCGCCCCTTGCAACGCGGGGTCGGATAGCCCGCACGGCCATCGAAAAAGTTCTGAAACGCCCGATCGAGATCACGCAACGCCTGCTGCTGGCAAGAAACATTAACTGCGCCAATCCAATCGAACTCCTTGCGCAAGAAAGTCAGCTCGGCCGCTTGGGCGACATACCCGAGCCTTACTCCCTTACTTCGTTGGAATTGGCGATAGAAGTCGCGCCGTTGTTCGAGCGCCAAATTATAGACGAGGCGGCACACGCCAGCGAAGCGGCGGAAGAGCTCTTCCTGCGCTGCCCGCGGTTCTAACTTATATCGAAAGCCCCTGATGTTCATTCTTTGTTCTTATTGATACCAGCGGAGCCCTGCAAGATGGAAACGTCGGTCGGCGCTGGCAATCGTGACCTGCAGCGGATCTTTCTCACCGTATTTAACCAGCTCGAAGCCGGCTGCACTGATTGAAAGGGCGGGCAACAGATCGAGCATCTGCCCGTACTATATATGTCCAAGATCGCGCTCTCGAGTCTCAAGTCAGCGCTCTATGGCCGTCGAGCCGACATCTGCGCGGGTGTCGACCAGAGATCGGCAGACGCTACGGTTAGGGCGTCCCGTGGTCGTCGCCATATTCAGCAACGTTATGCGGCGGCGCGCCGCTATCAGTCATGGCCAAGTACGTCCGCTTGCAACGGAAGCTACCGATGTGGGTAGCCTCGCAACCCTCCCCGGTTTAGAGTCCGAGGCATTCCGAGAGGTTTTCTGATGGCCGACCATGAGCTGAGCAGCCGCTATCATGCGGCCCATTCGATCGCTCTCGCCTGCGGCGACCTCGCCATGCGCCACGTCGCCGATCTCGCCGGTCTCGGCGTCACCATGAAGGGCGACCAGGACTGGCTGACCATCGCGGACGGGGCGGTCGAGACGCTGTTTCGCGAGCTCATCGCGGAGGCCTTCCCGGAGGATTCCGTGATGGGCGAGGAGCAGGGCGGCGGCGAGAGCGTGCCCGACCGGCTCTGGATCATCGACCCGATCGACGGCACCGCCAATTTCGCGCGGGGCGACCGCAACTGGTGCGTCTCGATCGGCTTTCTTCACCGGGGCGTGCCGCAGATCGGCGTGATCCAGGCGCCCGCGCTCGGCGAGACCTATCTGGCGCGCCGCGGCCATGGCGCGACGCTGAACGGCAAGCCGATCCGCTGCGCCGCGACCACGGACATGAAGACGGCTTCCGTCGAGTGCGGCTGGTCGAAGCGGCGGCCGCTCGAGGATTATCTCGGCATGGTCGAGCGCTGCTTCCGCGAGGGCGCGGCGGTGAAGCGCTCGGCGTCCGGCGCGATGGGCCTCGCGCATGTCGCCTGCGCCCGCACCGACGCCTATGCGGAGCAGCATATCAACGCCTGGGACGTGGCCGCGGGCGTGGTGATCGCCGCCGAGGCTGGCGCGCTCGTGAACGACTTCTTCTCGGGAGACTGGGCCGGGAAAGGCAATCCCATCCTCGCCGTGACGCCCGGAATCGGGGCCGCCATGGCGCGGACGACGGGGATCGGCCTCGCGCCCGTCGCCTGAGGCGACGCCCCCCGCGGGCCGGCGATTGACGGGATGATTGACGTCCCGCGTCCGGCTCTATCTAAATCCCACCACACGCAACCGGGGCGGGTCCAAGACCTCGGCATTTTCAGGGAGAAACGACATGCTGAGCCGCAGAACGATCGCCGGCCTGATCTCGGGCCTGGTCCTCGCAGCCGGATCCGCGCTGCCGGCCGCCGCCCAGGGCGAGGTCACCGTCTATTGCTCCGTCCAGGAGGAATGGTGCCGGCCGATGATGCAGGCCTTCGAGCGGGCGACGGGCATCAAGGTCTCGATGACGCGCAAGTCCTCGGGCGAATTCTACGCCCAGATCAAGGCCGAGGCGGCGAACCCGCGCGGCGACGTCTGGTGGGGCGGCACGGGCGACCCGCACGTGCAGGCCGCCGAGGAGAACCTGACGGAGCCATACAGGTCGCCCATGCTGTCGCAGCTCCATCCCTGGGCCGTGAAGCAGGCCGAGCAGACCGGCTTCAAGACCGTCGGGATCTATTCGGGCGCCCTCGGCTACGGCTACAACAAGGACCAGATCGCCAAGCGCAAGATCGCGGCGCCGGCCTGCTGGGCCGACCTGCTGAAGCCCGAGTTCAAGGACGAGGTGCAGGTCGCGGACCCGAACTCCTCGGGCACCGCCTACACGATGCTCGCCACGCTCGTACAGCTGATGGGCGAGGACAAGGCCTTCGACTACATGAAGGCGCTCCACAAGAACGTGAACCAGTACACCCGCTCCGGCGCGGCCCCGGCGCGCGCCACGGCGACGGGCGAGACGCTGGTCGGCATCGTCTTCCAGCATGACGCCGTTACCCAGACCATCGCCGGCGCGCCGGTCACCGTCGTCAGCCCCTGCGAAGGCACGGGCTTCGAAATCGGCTCGATGTCGATCATCAAGGGCGCCAAGAACCTCGAGAACGCCAAGAAGTTCTACGACTGGGCGCTCACCGCCGAGGCGCAGGCGATCGCGCTGCAGGGCCGCTCGTACCAGGTGCAGTCGAACAAGGCGGCGCCCAGCCATCCGGACGCGCCGAAACTCGAGCAGATCAAGCTGATCGACTACGACTTCGCCAAGTACGGCGCCTCGGCCGAGCGCACGCGCCTGCTGGCGCGCTGGGACGCCGAAGTCCGCAACGCGCCGCGCCGCTGACGCGGCGATGCGCCGTCGCACCGCCGACAGAGGGCAGGCCGACGTCGTCGCCGCGGCGGTGGCCGCGGTCGGCTTCGCGCTGCTGCCCTTCGCCTTCGTCGGCGAAACGCGGTCCGGCCTGAGCCTCGCCTTCGCCGGCCGCTGGCCGCTGCTGCTGCCGTTCGCCGCGACCCTGGCCTGCGGGCTGATGGCCGTGGCCGGCACGGCGACGGCCGGCTGGCGGACCGCCGCGGCCTGGCTGGGGCTGGCGGCGCTCCTCCTGCACGGCTTCCTGCCCGGGCTCACCGGCCATGCGCCGATTTCGCTGGGCGTCGGCGCCGCCCTGCTCGCGGCGGCGCTGGTGCTGCAGGGCGCCCGCGCCGCGGCGGCGCTCGGCGCCTTCAGGGCCGACCGCTGGGTTTCGACGGCGACGCTCTCGATCGTCGCGCTGGTGCTTCTCTTCGTCTTCTTCCCCGTCGTCCGGGTGCTGGTCGGGGCCTTCCAGGACAAGAACGGAGCCTTCGACCTTGCCGTTGCGGTCGGCCGCCTCGGCGCGCCCGACATCTGGGGCCTCGCCTGCCTCTATTCCGACGGCGGCTGCGGCGTCGTGCCGAACACGATCATCCTCGGACTGCTGGCCGGCGCCCTTTCGACGCTGCTCGGCCTCGCCTTCGCGCTGCTCGCCCAACGCGGTGGCCTCAAGAACACGAAGATCTTCGACGTCATGTCGATCCTGCCGATCATCACGCCGCCCTTCGTCATCGCCATGGCGCTGGTCGTGCTGTTCGGCCGCACGGGCGTCGTGACCACGGCGATGAGCGACTGGTTCGGCATCCCGCGCTCGCGCTGGATCTACGGCCTGCCGGGCGTGCTGATCGCGCAGGTGCTGTCGCAGACGCCGCTCTCCTACCTGATGCTGCGCGGCGCGCTGGCCGCCATCGCGCCCTCGCTCGAGGAGGCGGCGCAGACGCTGCGCGCGTCGCGCTGGCGCACCTTCCGCACCGTGACCTGGCCGCTGCTGCGGCCCGCGATCGCCGCCTCCTTCCTGCTCGGCTTCGTCGAGAGCCTCGCCGACTTCGGCAACCCGCTGGTGCTCGGCGGCTCGTTCGACGTGCTCTCGACCAAGATCTATTTCGCCGTCGCCGGCGCGCAGCACGATCCCGGCCGCGCCGCCGTGCTGGCCCTGCTGCTGCTGGCGCTGACGCTCACGGCCTTCTGGCTGCAGATGAAGTGGCTCGGCAAGGCAAGCTACGTGACCGTCACGGGCAAGGGCGATTCAGGCCTCGCGCCGCCGCTGCCGAAGGGCGTGCGCATCGCCTCGCTGGCGGTCGTCGTCCCCTGGGTGATCATGACGCTGGTGCTCTACGGCGTCATCCTGGTCGGCGGCTTCGTCACCGACATCGGCCGCGGCGCCATGACCTGGACGACGGAGCATTTCCACACGGGCTTCGCGGTCGAATGGGGGCCACGCGGGCTCTGGTTCTCGGGCTCCGCCTGGGATTCCTTCTTCGTCACCGTCGCAGTCTCGGCCATCGCCGCGCCGCTGACGGCGATCATCGGCATCCTCACGGCCTATGTGCTGGCGCGCCACGATTTCGCGGGACGGCGCAGCTTCGAGTTCCTGACGATGGTCTCCTTCGCCATTCCCGGCACCGTTGTCGGCGTGGCCTACATCCTCGCCTTCAACGTGGCGCCGATCGAGATCGCGGGCACGGCGCTGATCCTCGTGATCTGCTTCGTCTTCCGCAACATGCCGGTCGGCGTGCGGGCGGCCTCGGCGGCGCTGGCGCAGATCGACAAGTCGCTGGACGAGGCCTCCGCGACGCTGGGCGCGAAGACCGGCACGACCGTGCGGCGCGTCACGCTGCCGCTCCTGAAGCCCGCCATCGTGGCGACGCTGGTCTTCTCGTTCGTCCATGCCATGACGGCGGTCTCGGCCATCATCTTCCTGGTCACGGCCAAGACGAACATGGCGACGGCCTACATCGTGAACCGCGTGGAGGCCGGCGAGTATCCGCTCGCCATCGCCTATTCGGCGCTGCTCATCGTCTTCATGCTCGTCGTGATCCTGCTCGTGCAGACTGTGGTGGGCGAGCGCAAGCTCGGCCGGCGCGGCCAGCAGGCAAGCGCCGCGCAGGGCGCGCCGGCCGCGGCTACCCTGGGAGCCCATTGATGACGCACGCGGCCTCGGTCGAATTCCGGAACGTGATCAAGCGCTACGGCGCGGTCACGGCCGTGCGCGACATCTCCTTCACGGTGGAGGCCGGCACGCTCGTCACCCTGCTCGGCCCCTCGGGCTGCGGCAAGACGACGACTCTGCGCCTCGTCGCGGGGCTTGAGCTTGCGAGCGAGGGCCGAATCCTGATCGGCGGCGACGACGTGACGTCGCTCGGCGCCGCGGAGCGCGACGTGTCGATGGTGTTCCAGAGCTACGCGCTCTTCCCGCACATGAGCGTGCTGGAGAACGTGATGTACGGGCCGCTCGCGGCCGGCGCCTCGAAGGCGAAGGCGCGCGAGATGGCGGCGGAGAAGCTGGGGCTCGTCGGCCTCTCGGGCCTCGAGGCGCGTCTGCCCTCGGAGCTTTCGGGCGGCCAGCAGCAGCGCGTCGCCGTCGCCCGCGCCATCGTGCTGGAGCCGCGCGTGCTCCTGTTCGACGAGCCGCTCTCCAACCTCGATGCGAAGCTGCGTCGCAAGGTTCGCGACGATATCCGCGACCTGCAGCAGCGGCTCGGCCTCACCGTGCTCTACGTGACGCACGACCAGCAGGAGGCTCTCGCGGTCTCCGACAAGGTTATCGTGATGGACAATGCGGTGATCGCCCAGCAGGGCAGCCCGCGCGACCTCTACGAACGGCCGAACTCGCGCTTCCTCGCGGATTTCATCGGCGAGGCGAACCTGATCCAGGGCCATTCGGACATCGCCGACGGCGGCCCGGTCTTCAAGACCGAGGGGCTGACGCTGCCCCTGCCGACGGCCGCGACATCGATCGCGGTCAGGCCCGACCGGATCACGCTCAGACCCACGCCGGGCGCGCCGTTCCGCATCCTCCGGCGCTCCTTCGTCGGCGCGTCGAACGAATATACGGTGGAGGCGCCCTGGGGCGAGCTTCTGGTGATCCGCCCGACGGCCGAGCCCGACATCGAGGCCGGCGCGACCGTGGCGCTGGAGATCGACCGCGGCGCGGCGATCCCGCTTCCTTGACGCCGGGACCGCCGCCGTGATCCCGCAAGGTCCGAGCAGATATCGACCAACCTAGGCTTTGGGAGGAGCCGAGCATGACGATCCATCGCAGACGACTGACGGCAGCGCTGGCGTTCGCCGCTGGCCTCGCCATCACCGGCCCCGCCGTCGCCCAGGGGTTCCCGACGAAGCCCGTGACGATGCTGATCCCCTTCGCCGCCGGTGGGCCGACCGACGTGGTCGGCCGGCTGATCGGCGAGCATATGGCCCGCACGCTGGGCCAGCCCGTGATCATCGAGAACGCGGTCGGCGCGGCGGGCACGCTGGCCGGCCAGCGCCTGATCGCCTCGCCGCCGGACGGTCATACGATCCTGATCGGCCACACCGGCACCCATGCGGCGGCCGTCGCCCTCAATCCCAACCTCCGCTACAAGCCGGTCGAGGATTTCGCGCATGTCGGACTGGTCAACACCAATCCGATCTTCGTCAACACGCGGAAGTCGCTGCCGGTCAACAACCTCAAGGAACTGGTGGACTGGCTGAAGGCTAACCAGGCGACGGCCAACAACGCCCATGCCGGGATCGGCTCGGTCAGCCACACGACCTGCCTGCTGTTCAATTCCGTCATCGGCGTGAAGACGAACGGCATTCCCTATCGCGGCACCGCCCCGGCCATGAACGATCTCGTCGGCGGCCAGGTCGATTATCTCTGCGACCAGGGCGTCAATGTCGCGCCGCAGACCCGCGCCGGGACCATCAAGACGCTCGCCATCGCGCAGGACAAGCGCGCCGCGCTGCTGCCCGACGTTCCGACCAGCGCGGAGGCGGGCGTCCCCGCCTTCAAGGTGATCGTCTGGAACGCGATGTTTACGCACAAGGACACGCCGCCCGCCGCGCAGGAGGCCCTGAACAAGGCGCTGCGCGCAGCGCTCAACGATCCGGTGATGAAGGCGAAGCTGGACGAGATCGGCGCCGAGGTGCCGACGGCCGAGCAGCAGACCGCCGCGGGCCTGCGCGCCTTCATCGCTTCCGAGATCGAGCGCTGGACGCCGATCATCCGCGCCGCCGGCGTGAAGGTGGAATAGCAGGCCGCGCTTTCCTTCTCCCCTTGCGGGAGAAGGTGGCCCTCGCGTCGGCGAGGGTCGGATGAGGGGTATCGCGAAGCGAGCCTTTCAACCTTGAAGCGATCGGAAACGAGGATGGCTAACGCCATACCCCTCATCCGGTCGGCATCCGCCGACCACCTTCTCCCGCAAGGGGAGAAGGAAGACCGATCTCACCAGTCGAACGCCGCCACCGTGCGCCGCTCGCCCTTCGCCAAGGCGTCCAGCGCCAGCCGGAGCGGCGCGCCGTCGGCGTCGCCCGCGCCCTCGTCGAGCAGCGCCGCGAAGCGCTCGTAGATGCGTTCGTACTCCTCGGAAGGCTGGTCGACCACGACATGCCCGGCGACCGTGAGGCGCGTGCCGCCGGCGGTGAGCGCCATCGCCTCGCCGTCGGCCGTCGCGATCTGGATGGTCCAGGTCTGCTCGCCCTCCTGCCGCCAGTCGAGGTTCGCGCTCAGCATCGCGCCGGGATGGGCCTCGCTCGCGAAGCGGATCTCGGCGGCGATCGGCGAGGCGCGGTTCTCCGGAAAGGAGAGCTCGGCGCCCGTCACCGAGAGCGGGGCTTCGAGGATGGCAGTGGCGATCGAGAAGGCGTTGATGCCCGGATCAAGGACGCCGAAGCCCTCCTTCGTCCAGATCCATTCCTGGCCCGGATGCCAGCGCCGGACATCCTCTTTCCAGATGATGGCGAGCTCCGCGAGCCGGCGCCCGGCGAGCCTGCGGCGCGCCTCGTCCACGGCGGCGTTGAAGCGGGAATGCCAGGTGGCGAAGAGCGTGACGCCCTGTCGCGAGGCAGCCTCGCGCATCGCGTTGAAATCAGCCATGGAGCCGGCGGGCGGCTTCTCGAGGAGCACGTGCTTGCCGGCCGCGATCGCCTCGAGCGCCAGCGCCGTGCGAACGTCCGGCGGCGTCAGCAGCGCGACCGCATCGACCTCGGGCCCCTTCGCAAGGACCTCGCCGAGGCTGGCGAAGGCGGGAGCGCCCTGGACGGCGGCCCCGCTCGTACTCGCCGTGGCGGCGAGCGCGAAGCGCGGGTTGCCCTGGATGCAGGGGATATGCTGGTCCCGCGCGATCTTGCCGAGGCCGACGAGGGCGATGCGGTATGGTTTCCGGCTCAAGCGGCCCTCCCCGATGACGACGAACCAACGGGCAGGGTCGCCCGAAAGGTCCGTCGCGGCAAGCGGCGAGGCGCGCCTTCTCAGGCCGCGAGGGTCGGATAATCCGTGTAGCCCGTCGCGTCCGAGCCGTAGATCGTGGCCTTGTTCAGCTCGTTCAGCGGCGCGCCCGTGCGGATGCGCTCGACCAGGTCCGGATTGGCGATGTAAAGCCGCCCGAAGGAGACCGCGTCGGCCTCGCCCGCGGTGATGAGCTCCGCGCCCTGCTCCGGCGTGATGCTGTCGTTGGCGATGAACACGCCATCGAAGGCCTTGCGGACGATGGGCGAGAGGCGCGGCGCCACGAGGGACTCGCGCGCGAAGAGGAAGGCGATCCTGCGCCGGCTCAGTTCCGACGCGACATGGCTGAAGAGCGCGGCCGGATCGCTGTCGCCCATCGAATGCGAATCCATCCGCAGGTTGAGATGCACGCCGACGCGGCCCGCGCCCCATTCGACGACGACCTTGTCGGTCACCTCCAGGAGCAGCCGCGCGCGGTTCTCGATCGAGCCGCCGTAGCGGTCGGTGCGCTTGTTCGCGCCGTCCTGCAGGAACTGGTCGATCAGGTAGCCGTTGGCGGCGTGGATCTCGACGCCGTCGAAGCCGGCCTGCTTCGCGAGGCGCGCGCCCCGCGCGAAACTCTCCACGATGGCGGGCACCTCATCGGTCTCCAGCGCGCGCGGCGTCACGTAGGGCTTGATCGGCCGGATCGTCGCCACATGGCCCTCGGGCGCGATGGCGCTCGGCGCGACCGGCAGCGCCCCGTCGAGATAGAGCGGGTCCGAGATGCGGCCGACATGCCAGAGCTGCAGCACCATGCGCCCGCCCGCCGCATGGACGGCGTCCGTGATCACCTTCCAGCCCGCGACCTGGGCCTCGTTCCAGATGCCGGGCGTGTTGGGATAGCCGACGCCCATCGGCTCGACGGAGGTCGCCTCGCTGACGATGAGGCCGGCCGCCGCGCGCTGGACGTAATAGTCGCGCATGAGCGCGTTGGGCGTGCGGGCCTCGACCGCGCGCATGCGCGTGAGGGGCGACATGACGATGCGGTTGGGCAGGCGGAGCTCGCCGGCGGCGAGCGGGGTGAAGTAGGCGTCCATCTTGTCAGCGCTCCTGGCCGATGCGTCGGCCGTTACGGTCGCGACGATATCGGCGCACGGTCAAGCTTCCGCCAGCCCGGCATGGCTGCCCTGCCGCCAATGCGGAGGTCGGAGGCGGCCCTGCCGCCTCACCCCCGGCGCTTCGCCCAGTCCGCGTAGCTCTCCCGCCTCATCTCGAAACGGTCGTTCTGGCGCGCGTAATCGTTGGCGAAGAGGCGCCCCACCGGCTTGTAGTCGGGGATGCTGACCCGCATCGTCGCCTCATCCACCAGTCCGGCGCGCGCATGCATGTGGACGACCTCGCCGATCACCATTTCGCGAGTCGGGCTGAAGGTCAGGGTCGTGTGCCGGCGGCATTCGAAGGCGAAGGGCGCCTCGGCGATATGCGGCACGTCGACCGCGACGCCCGGTTTCAGCGACAGGCCGGCCGCGTCGATCTCGCTGATGTCGGGCGGGAAGTCGATGGCGGTGATGTTCATCGCCTCCGCCAGCGGCTCATCCACCATGTTCACGACGAAAGCGCCGCTCAGCGCGATGTTGCGGCTCGTGTCCTTCGGCACGCGGCCGGAGTCCGTCGGCCGGTGCTGCAGGCCGAGCACGATCAGCGCCGGCTCCTCCGAGAAGACGTTGAAGAAGGAGAAGGGTGCCGCATTGACCACGCCCCTCTCCGACACGCAGGTCACGAGCGCGATCGGCCGCGGGCAGATCGCGGCGCAGAGCAGCTTGTAGCGCTCGTGCGGGTCGAGATCGGCGAAGGAGGCGGAAAAGGCGTTGGACATGAGGGAAGGATCCGGAAAGGCGTTTCAACGATTGATCATTGCAAGCACCCGACATTCCTCATGCTGAGGAGCCGCCGCAGGCGGCGTCTCGAAGCACGCAGGACCGTGGTGCATCCTTCGAGACGCCCGCTCCGCGGGCTCCTCAGGATGAGGTGGGCGGGCGGATGGCATCACGAGGCCGGCGGCTCCTCGACGCCGACTTGGGCCGTGATCCGGCCGTAATGCTCGGGCCTCCGGTGGCGCTTGAAGTCGAAGATCGTCTCCTTGCCGAAGCGCGTGGCGTCGAGGTCGCAGGCATGGACCAGCACGCCGTCCTCCTCGCCCGGCAGCTCCGCGACGACATGGCCGTCGGGGTCGACGATCATCGTGCCGCCCATGAGATGATGACCGTCCTCGGTGCCGGCCTTCGCCACGGCGACCACCCAGCAGGAATTCTGGTAGGCGCCGGCCTGCAGCGACAGCCGGTGATGGAACAGCCGCTGCTCCATGCCCTCGGCGGCCTTCTGGCTGTTCACCGACGGCGTGTTGAAGCCGAGCGTCACCATCTCGACGCCCTGCAGGCCCATGACGCGGTAGACTTCCGGCCAGCGCCGGTCGTTGCAGATGCACATGCCGAAGAGCCCGCCCATCGTGCGCCAGACCGGGAAGCCGAGATCGCCCGGCTCGAAATAGCGCTTCTCGAGGTGCTGGTGCGTGCGCTCGGGATCGAACTCGACATGGCCCGGCAGATGGACCTTGCGGTAGAGGCCGACTGTCCTGCCCTCGCGGTCGACGAGGATCGAGGTGTTGAAGTGCCGTCCCTCCGGCGTCAGCTCGGCGTAGCCGAAGGTCATGGCCATGCCCAGCGCCTTCGCCCGGTCGAAGAGCGGCTGCACGGCGGGATTCGGCATGGCCGCCTCGAACCAATGGTCGAATTCGGCCCTGTCCTGCACGTGCCAGCGCGGGAAGAAGGTGGTCAGCGCCAGCTCGGGGTAGACGATGAAGTCCGCGCCCCTGGCCTTCGCCTGCTCCATCAGGTCGATCATGCGGTTGACGACACTCTGGCGGCCGTCCGCCTTCTGGATGGGCCCCAGCTGCGCGGCGGCGACGGTGACGATGCGGGACATGAGGGCTCCTATTGCGCGACGCGGTGCTCCAGCCGGCTCATCAGCCGCACGAACGGCCAGAGCAGCAGGAGATAGAGGCCGGCGGCGGCGACCACCGGCGAGGAATTGTAGGTGACGGAGCGTGCCATCTCGGCCGAATGCAGCAGCTCCGGCAAGGCGACGACCGAAGCGAGCGAGGTCAGCTTCACGACCTCGATCGTGTTGGAGACGAGATCGGGCAGCACGTTGCGCACGGCCTGTGGCAGGATCACGTAGGCCATCGCCTGGGGTCCGCGCAGCCCGGTCGATTGCGCGGCCTCCCACTGGCCGCGGCCCACGGACTCGATGCCGGCGCGGAAGATCTCGCCGTAGAAGCTCGCGTTGTTGAGCAGGAAGGCGAGGCAGACCGCCGTGAAGGGCGTGAGGCGGATGCCGGCGAAGGGCAGTCCGGCATAGATCAGGATCAGCAGCACGAGCGGCGGCAGCGCGCGGAAGAGCGTGACGGCCGCCGTGACGGTGCTGCGCAGCACGACGCTCCCCGATCGCGACGCCAGCGCGACGAGCAGACCGCCGAGGAGGCCGAGCGGGATCACCGCGAGGCAGATCAGCAATGTCGTGGACAGGCCGCGCAGCAGCAGCGGCCAGGCCTGCCGCATGATGTCGAGGTTGAAGAACTGGTGGGCGATGAGATCCATCAGCGCGCACCCGGCTTGTTCGAACCCTCTCCCCGGCGGGGAGAGGGCAGGGTGAGGGGGCACCGCGCTAAGGCCTCTTGGCGCAGCACCCCCCTCATCCTGACCTTCTCCCCCGCGGGGAGAAGGGATAGGCCTGGCGTCCGCTCCATCAGGCCCTCTTCCAGGCGAAGCGGCGCTCGATCCAGCCGCCCAGCATCACCACCGGGATGAAGATGATCAGATAGGCCGCGGCGCCCACGACGAGCGGCGTGGCGTTGCCCGAGAAGGACACCGCCGTCGTCGCCTGGTTGAGGATCTCGCCGACGCCGATAACGGTGCCAAGCGCCGTGTTCTTGGTGATGGCGATGGTGCGGTTGGTCAGCGGCGGGATTGTCAGGCGCACGGCCTGGGGCAGGATCACGTAGGCCATGGTTGCGAGGAAGCCGAGGCCGGTCGAGCGGGCCGCGTCCCACTGGCCCTTGCGCACCGACAGGATGCCGGCCCAGACAATCTCCTCGACGAAGGCCGCGAGCACCAAAGAGAGCACGAGCCAGAGAACGGCGAAGCCCGGCAGGTTGATGCCGAGCCCCGGCAGGCCGAAATAGACGAGCAGGATCGGGACCAGCGGCGGCAGCGCCCGCATCACGTCGACGAAGATGACGATCAGCACGTTGACCGGCCGGATGCTGCGCGCCCGGAGGAGCGCCAGCGCGAAGCCGAGCGCGAAGCCCGCGACGATGACGAGCAGCGACAGCTCGATCGTGATCAGCATGCCCTTGCCGATGAGGGGCAGGCTGGAGGCGATGAGGTCCGGCCGCAGGAACGTGTCGAGGAAGCGGGCGAGATCCATCAGGCGCTCGCTGTGTCATTCCCGGCGCGCCGCAGGCGCGGGAAGATGTCATCCCCGGCGGCCCGCAGGGCCGGGAAGGGGATCCAGACCCTTGCTGCAGGAAAGGCTGGATTCCCTTCCCCTCCGCTTCGCTCCGGCCGGGAATGACATCCCCTCACCGCGCGAGCTCCGCCACGAAGGCGCGCGTGCGCTCCTCGCGCGGTGCGCCGAAGATCTCGGCCGGCGTGCCCTGCTCGACAATGACCCCCTTGTCCATGAAGACCACGCGGTCCGCCGCATCGCGGGCGAAGCGCATCTCGTGGCTGACGACGACCATCGTCATGCCGGCGGCCTTGAGGTCGCGCATGACGGCGAGGACGGAGCCGACAAGCTCGGGATCGAGCGCCGAAGTCGGCTCGTCGAAGAGCACGATGCGCGGCTCCAGCGCGAGGCAGCGCGCGATGGCGACGCGCTGCTGCTGGCCGCCCGAGAGCTCGGCCGGGTAGGACGCGGCCTTGTCGGCGAGGCCGACGCGGGCAAGCGCGGCCCTGCCCTTCTCCTCAGCCGCGGCGCGGGGCAGCTTCAAGACCTTGCGCAGCGCAAGCGTGACGTTTCCGAGCGCATTCATGTGCGGGTAGAGGTTGAACGACTGGAAGACCATCCCGACCTTGAGCCGCATCGCCGGCAGGTCGGTCCCCTTCGCCAGGATGTCGGCCCCGTCGAACAGGATCTCGCCGGAATCCGGCTCCTCCAGCCGGTTGCAGCAGCGCAGCAGGGTCGATTTGCCCGACCCCGACGGCCCGATGATGAAGACGAGTTCCGACGGCCGGACGGCGAGGTCGACGCCCTTCAGCACGGGGACGGCGCCGAAGCTCTTCACGAGCCGGCGCACGTCGAGGATCGGGGCGATGGTCATGGGGTCAGGTTCAGAGCAAAGCCCCGTGCCCCCTGCCACCCTCCACCTGCCTCATCCTGAGGAGCCGCCGAAGGCGGCGTCTCGAAGGACGCAAAACGGTCCTGCGTGCTTCGAGACGCGACCTGCGGTCGCTCCTCAGCATGAGGACCGTTGGTGAAGGCCAGACAGTCAGCAGGCATGGATGGCCGGGTCGGCCCCGGCCATGACGGCGCGAAAAGCATGCCTCCCGGCCTCAGCCGCAGCTCGGCGTCCGGGGCGTCGGATCATAGCCCGGCATGCCGGGAACACCGGTGCCGGGCTGGACCGTCACGGCGGCCGAGCCCGGCGCCGGCTTGGTGCCGAACCATTTCTCGTGCAGCCGCGCGATCGTGCCGTCGAGCTTCAGGCACTCGATCGCGTTCTCCAGCGTCGCCTGCATCGCCTCGTTGCCCTTGCGGATCGGCATCGACCAGACGAGGCCGGTCGAATGCAGATAGGAGAGCTTGAGCGCCGGGTTCTGCTTCGCCGCCCAGGCCGCCACCGTGTTGCCCGTGATGTTGGCGACGGCGCGGCCGGCGATGACCGCCTGCACGGCGTCGGTCTGCGTGCCGAAGCTCTCGACCGTCCAGCCGATCTGGCCCTCCAGCCCGCGCGCCCAGGAATCGTAGGCCGAGCCCTTGTTGACGGTGACCGTCTTGCCCTTGAGATCCTCGAGCTTCATGATGTCCGGCGTGTTGCGCGCGGTGACCATCTGGAAGTCGGTGTTCAGGTAGCCTTCCGTGAAGAGCATGCTCTCGGCCCGCTCCTTCGTGACCGTCACGGGCGCCGCAAGAAAGTCGTAGGTGCCCGCCTGCATGGCCGGCACGAGGCCCGAGAACTGGGCGGAATCGATCTTCACCGGGCGCTTCAGCCGCTCGCCGACCGCCCTGGCGAGGTCGACGTTGAAGCCCTGCACGCCGCCCGTCGCGAGATCGGGGAAGGCGTGCGGCGCGAAGGTGCCGTCCACCGCCGTCTTCAGCTCCTGCGCCTGTGCCGCCCCCGTCGCCATCGCGACCGCCAGCACGGCCCCGGCCATCGTCCTCAGCCCGATCATCTCGCCACTCCCTTTGCGTCACGCCGCAGCTAAGCAAAGGCTAGGCCAGCCGCCGAGCCCTTGGCAAGGCCAGTGCATACAAACTGCGTGCATCGGCATTGACGGGCCGTCCATTGCCGTTAGCTTGGCCAGCAGCAGAAGGAGGATCTCATGAGCAAGCTGCGGATGCTGGGTCTGGCGAAACTCGGGCTTGCGGGCATCGCCGCGAGCCTGCTGGGCGCGACGGCCCAGGCGAAGACGCTGCGCTGGTCGAGCCAGGGCGACATCGCGACGATGGACCCCTACGCGCACACGGAGAGCTTCACCTCCAACATGCAGCACCATATCTACGATCCGCTGGTGCGGCGGAACCGGGAGCTGCAGATCGAGCCGGCCCTCGCGACCTCGTGGGAGATCGTCGCGCCGGACCGCTGGCGCTTCAAGCTGCGCCAGGGCGTCAAGTTCCACAACGGCAACGCCTTCACGGCCGACGACGTGGTGGCCTCGATCGCCCGCCTGCTCGACCCCACCGCCCGCGCCAAAGGCAACCTCTCCAACGTGACCCGCGCCGAGAAGGTCGACGATTTCACCGTCGATTTCGTGCTGACGGGCCCCTATCCGCTGCTCCTCAACGACCTGTCCGGCATCTTCATCCTGGACAAGGAGTGGATGGAGGCGAACAACGCGCTGAAGCCCGGCAACACGACGACCGGCGTCACCACCTTCGCCTCGACCAACGCCAACGGCACCGGTCCCTTCATCCTCGAGAGCTACCAGCCGGACAACCGGACGGTGATGAACGTCAATCCGAACTGGTGGGACAAGGCGAACGCGAAGCACAACCTGACCCGCATCGAGTTCCGGCCGATCAAGTCCGACGCCACGCGCGTGGCCGCCCTCCTCTCCGGCGAGATCGACATGATGGCGCCGGCGCCGCTGCAGGACCTCGCGCGCATCGGCGGGGCGGACGGCTTCAAGGTGGTCGAGGAGCCTTCGCTGCGGCTCATCTTCCTCGGCCTCAACCACCGCGCCAGCCTGCAGGCGGATCCCGGCAAGCCGAACCCGATGAAGGACAAGCGCGTGCGCCAGGCGCTCTGGCACGCGATCGATCTCGATACCATCCATCGCCGCGTCATGCGCGGCAAGTCGCGCACCGTCGGCACGATGGTGGCGCCGCCGATCCCCGGCTATGCCGCGGACCTCGACAAGCCGCTCGCCTTCAATGTCGACCAGGCGAAGAAACTCCTCGCCGACGCGGGTTTCCCGAACGGCTTCAAGACCAAGCTCAACTGCTCGAACGACCGCTACATCGCCGACGAGCAGACCTGCGTCGCCATCGCCGCCATGTGGACCCGGGCCGGCGTGCAGGTCGACCTCAAGACCGAGAGCCGCGCCACCTACTTCCCGCTCGTCGACAAGGGCGAGAGCGACGCCTACATCCTCGGCTGGGCGACGCTGCCGCCGATGGACGCCTATTCCGTCCTCTCGGCCATCCTGCACACGAAGACGGGCGCCTTCGGCGGCAACAATCCGAACGGCCTCTCCGATCCCCGCCTCGACGACCTGACCAAGAAGGCGGCGGTCGAGCTCGACGAGACGAAGCGCCGGGCCATGATGGTGGAGGCCTTCAAGATCGTCCGCGACGAGGCCTATTTCATCCCCCTGCACCAGCAGCCCGTGGCCTGGGCCATGAAGAAGACCATCGAGGTGCCGGTGTTCGCGGACGAATATGTGAGGCTGTGGTTCGCCACGGTGAATTGATGTCATTCCCGGCCGGAGCGAAGCGGAGGGGAAGGGAATCCAGCCCTTCCCGCACCGCCGGTCTGGCCCCCCTTCCCGCGCCTGCGGCGCGCCGGGGATGACACATGAGCGAGCGCTACGCCGTGTACATGCTGGCAAGCAAGCGGAACGGGACTCTCTACATCGGGGTCACCGGCAACCTTCTCCAACGCGTCGAGCAGCACAGGGCGAAAGCAGTGAAGGGCTTCACCCGGAAGTACGGCGTGACGATGCTCGTCTGGTTCGAGCGGCATGCCGACATCAACGAAGCCATCACGCGCGAAAAGCAGCTGAAGGGCTGGAACCGCGACTGGAAGCTCAAGCTGATCGAGAAGGCGAACCCGGAATGGAAGGAACTGGACGCGACCGCGTGATGTCATTCCCGGCCGGAGCGAAGCGGAGGGGAAGGGAATCCAGCCCTTTCCTGCTGCAAGAGGTCTGGATCCCCTTCCCGGCCCTGCGGGCCGCCGGGGATGACAGCGTCGCATGATCGCCACCCTCCTCTCCCGCCTCGGCCAGATGCTGCTGGTGATGGCGGCGGTCACCGCCGTCGCCTTCGTCATCTTCCGCTACGTGGGAGATCCCGTGCTGATCATGTCGCGCGAGGATGCGACGCCGGCGGAGAAGGCGGCGCTGCGTGAGAGCCTCGGGCTCGACCAGCCCGTCGTCGTGCAGTTCGCCAAGTTCCTCGGCCGCGTCGCGACGGGCGACCTCGGCCTGTCCTTCCGCAACCAGCGGCCGGTGGCCCAGCTCATCGCCGAGCGGCTGCCGGCGACGCTCGAGCTCGTGCTCGTGGCGACGCTGCTGGCGCTCGCGCTGGGCATCCCGCTTGGCGTCTGGAGCGCGCTCCGGCCCGACAGCTGGATCACGCGCCTCATCCAGTCGGCCTCGCTGATCGGCATCTCGACGCCGACCTTCGTGACCGGGATCGTTCTGATCCTCGTCTTCTCCGTCTGGCTGAAGTGGCTGCCCTCCTTCGGGCGCGGTGACGTGGTGCGCCTCGGCTGGTGGAGCACGGGCTTCCTGACTGCGAGCGGCCTGCGCTCGCTGGTGCTGCCCTCGGTCACGCTGGCGCTCTTCCAGGTGACGCTGATCATGCGGCTGGTGCGGGCCGAGATGATCGACGTCATGTCCTCGGACTACATCCGCTACGCCAGGGCGCGCGGCCTGCCCGCCGGCTACATCCACCGCAAGCTGGCGCTCAGGAACGCGCTGATGCCCGTCATCACCGTCACCGGCCTGCAGATCGGGGCGCTCATCGCCTTCGCGATCGTCACGGAGACCGTGTTCCAGTGGCCGGGCATGGGGCTCCTCTTCATCCAGGCCGTCAATTTCGTCGACCTGCCGGTGATGGCGGCCTATCTCCTGTTCGTCGGCTTCATCTTCGTGCTCATCAACATGATCGTCGACGTGATCTATGCGCTCGTCGATCCGCGGCTGCGGACGCGCGGCGCATGAGCGGAACCGCGCCTCGCAGGCTGAGGCTGCCGGCGCCCGCCGGCGTCCTGTTCGCCGGGCTCGTCGCGCTGCTGCTCGTGCTGGCGGCCGTCTTCGCGCCGCAGCTGGCGCCGACAAACCCGCTCGACCTCGCCTCCTTCAACCTCGCGGACAGCGAGCTGCCGCCCTTCTGGGCCCAGGATGGCGACCCGCGCTTCCTGCTCGGCACCGACAACCAGGGCCGCGACATGCTCTCCGCCATCCTCTATGGCGCGCGCGTCTCGATCATGATCGGCGGCGGAGCGGTGTTCGTCGCTGCGGCGCTGGGCGTCTCGCTCGGCCTCATCGCGGGCTACATGGGCGGCCGGATCGACGCCGTGATCATGCGGATCGGCGACGTCATCCTCTCTTTCCCGACCATCCTGCTCGCCCTGCTCGTGGCCGGCCTCGCCAAGGCCCTGATCCCCGAGGCCGCAAGCCCGCGCTACGTCCCCTTCGTGCTGATCTCCGCCATCGCGATCCATGACTGGGTGCAATACGCGCGCACCGTGCGCGCGGCGGCGATGGTCGAGGCGGCGCGGGATTACGTGAAGGCCGCGCGGGTCATCGGGCTGCCCTCCTCGCGCATCATGTTCCGGCACATCCTGCCGAACGTCATGAGCCCCGTGCTGGTGATCGCGACGATCAACCTCGCCGGCGCGGTGCTGACGGAGGCGACGCTCTCCTTCCTCGGCGTGGGCATGCCGCCGACCTATCCGTCGCTCGGCACGCTGATCCGCATCGGCAACGAATTCGTTTTCTCCGGCATCTGGTGGATCGCGCTCTTCCCGGCGCTGGCGCTCGTGATCCTGGTGCTCGCGGTGAACGTGGTCGGCGACTGGCTGCGCGACCGGTTCAATCCGAGGCTGAGAGGCCGGCGATGAGCACGCCCGCCCCTGCCCTCGCGATCGAGGACCTCCGCGTCGAATATCCGCGCGAGGACGGCGGCCTGCTCGTCGCGGTCGACGGCGTGTCGCTGACGATCGCGCCGGGCGAGATCCATGCCGTCGTCGGCGAATCCGGCGCCGGCAAGACCACCGTCGCCAACGCCCTCATCGGCCTGATCGAGAAGCCGGGACGTGTCGCCGGCGGCAGCATGCGGATCGGCGGGGCGCTGCTCGATCCGGCCACGGGCCGGGGCGAAGGCGTCCAGCTCGGACGCGACATCGGCGTCATCTTCCAGGACCCGATGACGAGCCTCAACCCGCTCTTCACGATCGAGAGCCAGCTGACGGAGACGATGCGCTTCCATCTCGGCCTCAGCCAGGGCGAGGCGCGGGCGCGGGCGCTGGAGCTCCTGAAGGCCGTCGGCATCCCGGAGCCGGAGCGGCGGCTCTCCAGCTATCCCCACCAGCTCTCGGGCGGGCAGCGCCAGCGCGTCGTCATCGCGGCGGCGCTCTCCTGCCGGCCGAAGCTGCTCGTCGCCGACGAGCCGACGACGGCGCTCGACGTCTCGATCCAGGCGCAGATCCTCGCGCTCATCAAGGATCTCGCGAAGACGCGCGGCCTCGGCGTCATGCTCGTCACGCACAACATGGGCGTGGTGGCGGAGACGGCGGATTCCGTGACCGTGATGCTCCGGGGCAAGGCCGTGGAGCAGGGACCTGTCGCAAAAGTGCTGGCCGCGCCGGAGCATCCCTACACGAAGGCGCTGCTGGCGGCGGTGCCGCGCTTCGACGTGAAGCTCGAGCGCTTCGCCGTGATGAGCGAGGGCGGGAGCAAGGCCGAGGAGGCGCGTAGAGCGGTAGCGGGACGCGGTAAGCGATCGCAGGGCGGAACCCTCTCCCCGAGGGGGAGAGGGCAGGGTGAGGGGGTCACAGCGTTTGATCTCGAGGCACCGCAGCCCCCTCATCCTAACCTTCTCCCCCTCGGGGAGAAGGAACGCGTTAACCCCCTTCTCGTCGTCGAGAACCTCACCGTCGACTACGTGACGCGCGGCTGGCTGCCGGGCGTGAAGGGCCGCAGCATGCGCGCCGTCGACGGCGTGTCGTTCGAGGTCCGCGCCGGCGAGGCGCTGGGGCTCGTCGGCGAGAGCGGCTGCGGCAAGACGACCGTCGCCAGCGTCATCGCCGGCCTCGTCCGGCCGAGCGGCGGCACGGTGCGCTACGACGGCGAGCCGATCGCCGGCGAGGGCACGCCGAAGGGCCGTGCGCACGGCCGGCAGGCGCTGCAGATGATCTTCCAGGATCCCTACGCCTCGCTCAACCCGCGCATGCGCGTCGGCGCGATCCTCGCGGAGCCTGTGCTGTTCTACCGGCTGGCCGAAACCCGCGCGGAGGCGGCGGACGATGCGCGGCTGCTTCTGGAAGCGGTCGGCCTCGAGCCGGGCCATGCCGCGCGCTTCCCCTTCGCCTTCTCGGGCGGCCAGCGCCAGCGCATCTCGATCGCGCGGGCGCTCGCGGCCCGGCCGAGGCTGATGATCTGCGACGAGCCCACCTCGTCGCTCGACGTCTCGGTGCAGGCCCAGCTCCTGAACCTGCTCAAGGATCTCCGCGACGAGGCGGGGCTGACGCTTCTCTTCATCAGCCACGATCTCGCGGTCGTGCGCCAGATGTGCGACCGCGTCGCCGTCATGAAGGCGGGCCGGATCGTGGAGCTGAAGGACACGGACGCGCTCTTCTCGGCGCCCGAGCATCCCTACACGCGCGATCTCCTGTCGCTCGTGCCGCGCATCGACCGGATCGCCGCGGCGGCGATCCCGTGAAGACCATCCGGAGGAACCCATGGCCGACATCCTGATCACCAACGGCATCGTCGTGACGATGGACGGCAAGCGCCGCGTCATCGAGGACGGCGCGGTCGCCATCGAGAAGGACCGCATCGTCGCCGTCGGCACGACGGCGCAGGTGACCGCGAAGCACAGTGCGAAGACCGTGATCGACGCCTCGCGCAAGATCGTGATGCCCGGCATGGTGGACGCGCACGCCCATGCCGGCCACGGCTTCATCAAGACGCTCGGCGGCGGGCGCTCGGACGAATGGTACAAGGCCTGCGGCTATGTCTACACGCAGGGCTCCACGCCCGACTTCTGGCGGGCGGAGGCGCAGCTCGCGGCGCTGGAGCGGCTGCGCTTCGGCGTCACCACCGGCGTCTCGCTGCTGGGCGGCGGCGACACGATCCTGCGGACGGACGACCCCGTCTATGGCGACGCCCATTGCGACGGCGTGAAGGAGGTCGGCACCCGCTCCTTCGTCGCGATCGGCTCGACGCGCCCGCCGCATCCCCTCACCTACGGCACGTGGGACGGCAAGAAGGCGAAGACCTATCCGGTCACCTTCGACCAGCAGTTCGCCACCTGCGAGGCGCTGATCAAGTCCTGGCACGGCAAGCACGGCCGGCGCATCAACATCTGCCTGATCACGCCGACGCTGCGGGAGGAGCACCGCGAGGAGCTGTCGAAGGAGGACATGGAGCGCGCCATCGCGCAGGCGCAGAAGGTCAGCGCGCTGGCGAGGAGCCACGGCCTCGTCTTCACGCAGGACGGCCACACGACGGGCTCCGTCGAGTTCGCCCACAAGATGGGCATTCTGGGGCCGGAGGCGCTGCTGTCGCATTCGACCGGGCTGACAGCGGACGAGATCCGCATCTGCGCCGAAACCGACACGAAGATCGCCCACAATCCGAGCGCCATCGCCTCGGTGCTCGCCCGCTGCCCGGCGATCGAGCTGATGGATGCGGGCGTCACCGTGGCGCTCGGCTCCGACGCGACGGCGCCGGACCGCAACGGCGACATGTTCCGGCACATGCAGCAGGCGATGCACTACCACAAGACCTTCTTCCACGACCCCAAGATCCTGCCGCCGGGCAAGGCGCTGGAGATGTGCACCATCGACGGGGCCAAGGCGCTGGGCCTGGAGAAGGAGATCGGCTCGCTCGAGAAGGGCAAGAAGGCCGACGTCGTGCTCGTCGACCTTGCGCGGCCGCACATGTATCCGCTGCACATGCCGGTCTTCCGGCTGGTGCATTTCGCCAACGGCAACGACGTTTCGGACGTCATCGTCGACGGAAGGGTGCTGATGCGCGACCGCAAGGTGAAGAGCGTCAACGAGGCCAAGGTGCTCGACACGGCGCAGGCGGAGGCCGAGCTGATGCTGGACCGCGGCAAGTTCCGGCCGCTCCTGAAGCCGCTCGACACGTTCTGGGGGCATACGCGCGGCTGACCGGAGCCTTCGTTTCATCGACGCTCAGGTCTGCCGGACGCCGCCGTCCTGGAAGCGATACCAGGCGATCAGGGCAGCGAGGCCGATCCGGCGGAACATGTGGAATGGGATCGACTCGATCGGCCGGATCGGGAACGGCAGCGCCGCGGGATCGCCCTGCATCGCATAGGCGGCGAGCGCCTCGCCCATCCGGGTCTGGAGCCCCACGCCGCGACCGAGACAGCCGATGTCGATGATGAAGCCGGGCTGCGGCTCATGGAGATGGGGCAGGAAATCCTGCGTGACGGCGACGCGGCCGCCCCAGCGGTACTCGATCGGCATGTCGGCGACCTGCGGGAACATCTTCGTCACGACACGGACGAGATGGGCCCAGTCGCCGTCGCTCGTGGGCTCGCGGAACGGCCCGCGCCCGCCCATGAGAAGCCGGCCCGTATGGTCGAGGCGGAAGTAGAGCAGGAGCTTGCGCGTGTCGGACGAGACCTGGCCGTAGGGCAGGATCGTCCTGCGGAGATTGTCCGACAGCGGCGCCGTCGCGACCTGGAAGGAATTGACGTCGACGATCGTGCGGCTCAGCCCCGGCACGAGGTCTCCGGCATAGGCATTGGTGCACATGATCACCTTGCGGGCCTGCACGCTCTTTCCTTGCGCGGTGGCGATGCGGAAGGCCTGGCCCTCCCGCGCGATGCCGACGACGGGCGAGCCGCCATGAATGCGGGCTCCCTTCGCCAGCGCGGCGCGCGCGAGGCCGCGCGCATAGGACAGCGGCTGCACGCCGCCGCCGCGCGGATCGAGCCAGCCGCCGAGATACGCGGTCGTGCCGAGCCGTTCCGCCGTCTCGTCCTTCGACAGCAGCCGGGCCTCGACGCCGTGGCGCCTCCATTGCTCCGCGCGCGTCCTCGCGAGCGCGATGCCGTCATCGGAATGGGCGGCCTGGATCCAGCCCTGCCGGACGCGCGGCACATCCATGCCGTGACGGTCGATGAGATCGAAGACCTTGTCCGCGGTCGATCCGGCAAAGGCCAGGAGCCGGCGGCCCCGCTCCTCGCCATAGGTCCTGATCATGTCGTCCGGATCCTGCTTGAGACCGGGAATCACCTGTCCGCCGTTGCGGCCCGAGGCGCCCCAGCCCGGCTCGTGCGCTTCCAGAAGGATGACCGATCCGCCCGCCTCCGCGAGATGCAGGGCCGTCGAAAGCCCCGCATAGCCTCCGCCGATCACGCAGAAGTCCGCCGCCGCGTCCCCGGCGAGCGGCGGCGTCGGAACGGCGGGAGCGGCCGTGGCCGCCCAGAGCGCGGGTGCGAGGGGAAAGGCTTCTGCCATGGCGACCTCGGCTGGACGGCTTTCGGATCGGATGCGTGACGCGCCGGAGGACATTGGGCGCGCCTTCCCGCCGGAGCAAGTTCGACGTCAGCAAGTTCGACGTCCGGTTTTCGGGCCCCTTTCCAACTGTCCACACGGCCTAGGCAACGGCTCAACTCTCATGCATACTCGCGCCGCCGCGGCGGGCCCGCGGATCCCCCCGACGCTGAGAGCAGGCTGAATTTTGGTCGTGGAGTACCCTGTGAGTAAGGCGCCGCAAGGCGGCGGCGACATCATCCTCGCCACCGAAGGCCTGACGAAGGAATTCTCGGGCTTCACGGCGGTGCAGGACGTGGCGCTCAGCGTGAAGCGAGGCCACATCCACGCGCTGATCGGGCCGAACGGCGCCGGCAAGACGACCTGCTTCAACCTGCTGACCAAGTTCCTGCCGCCGACCCGGGGGCGCATCCTCTACAACGGCCGCGACATCACCCGGAGCCGCCCGGCCGAGATCGCGCGGCTCGGCCTCGTGCGCTCCTTCCAGATCTCGGCCGTCTTCCCGCAGCTCTCGGCCAAGGTGAACGTGCGCGTGGCGCTGCAGCGCAAGCGCGGCGATTCGTTCGACTTCTGGCGCTCCGAGAAGGTCCTCGGCGCGCTCGACGAGGAGGCCCTGAAGCTCCTCGACGCGGTCGGCCTCCTCTCCTTCGCCGAGCGCCCGGCGGGCGAACTCTCCTACGGCCGCAAGCGCGCGCTCGAGATCGCCACGACGCTGGCGCTGGACCCGGAGATGATGCTGCTCGACGAGCCCATGGCCGGCATGGGCCGCGAGGATATCGAGCGCATCCAGGCGCTGATCCGCACGGTCGCCAAGAACCGGACGATCCTCATGGTCGAGCACAACCTTTCCGTGGTCGCCTCCCTGTCGGACCGGATCACCGTGCTGGCGCGCGGCAAGGTGCTGGCCGAAGGCGATTACGCCGCCATCTCCAAGGATCCGCGCGTGATCGAGGCCTATATCGGATCGGGAGTGGGCCATGGTCACTGAGGCGATCCAGCGCCAGTCCCAGGCATCCGCGGCGGCCGCGCCGCTGCTGTCGGTGCGAGGGCTGGAGGCCTGGTACGGCGAGAGCCACGTGCTGCACGGCATCGACATCGAGGTCCGCGAGGGCGAGGTGGTGACGCTGCTCGGCCGCAACGGCGCCGGCAAGACGACCACGCTGAAGTCGATCATGGGCCTGATCGGCAAGCGCCAGGGCTCCGTGAGCTTCGGCGGCGTCGAGACGATCCGCCTGCCCTCGCGCGCCATCGCGCGGCTCGGCATCGGCTACGTGCCGGAGGAGCGCGGCATCTACTCGACCCTCACCGTCGAGGAAAACCTCATGCTGCCGCCGCAGGTGAAGCCGGGCGGCCTCACGCGCGAGGAGATCTTCACGCTCTTCCCGAACATCAAGGAGCGGCTTTCGAGCCAGGGCACCAAGCTCTCCGGCGGCGAGCAGCAGATGCTGGCGATCGGCCGCATCCTGCGCACGGGGGCGAACCTGCTGCTGCTCGACGAGCCGACGGAGGGCCTCGCCCCCGTCATCATCGACCAGATCGGCGCGACCATCCGTCAGCTGAAGCAGAAGGGCTTCACGATCATTTTGGTGGAGCAGAATTTCCGCTTTGCCCAGACTGTCGCAGACCGGCACTATGTCGTGGAGCTCGGGCGGGTGATCGACATGATTCCCAACCCCGATCTGGAAGCGAACATCGAGAAGCTGCACGGCTATCTGGGCGTGTGACCGCCCGGCCGATGAGCCATCAACGGAGGAACCCATGAAGACAACATCCCTGATGATCGGCGCCGCGTTCGGCGCCCTGCTGGCGGGCGCCGCCCAGGCCCAGCAGATCAACCTCAAGGTCGGCGTGATGAACGACCGCTCCGGCCTCTACGCCGACCTGTCCGGCGAAGGCTCGGTGATCGCCGCCCGCATGGCGATCGAGGATTTCAAGGCGGCGGACAAGGGCATGAAGGTCGATGTCGTCTCGGCCGACCACCAGAACAAGCCCGACGTCGGCTCGACCATCGCCCGCCAGTGGTACGACCAGGACGGCGTCGACATCATCCTCGACGTGCCGACCTCGTCGGTGGCGCTCGCGGTCAGCCAGATCACGCGCGACAAGAACAGGATCCACATCAATTCGGGCGCCGCGACCTCCGACCTCACGGGCAAGGCCTGCTCGCCCAACACGGTCCACTGGACCTACGACACCTATGCGCTGGCGCAGGGCACCGGCGGCGCCATGGTGAAGGCCGGCGGCGACAGCTGGTTCTTCATGACCGCCGACTACGCCTTCGGCCATGCGCTGGAGCGCGACACCGCCGCCGTCGTGACCAAGAACGGCGGCAAGGTGCTGGGCGCCGTCCGCACGCCCTTCCCGGGCACGGACTTCTCGTCCTTTCTGCTGCAGGCCCAGGGCTCGCGCGCCAAGGTCATCGGCCTCGCCAACGCCGGCGGCGACACGATCAACTCGATCAAGCAGGCGGGCGAATTCGGCATCGTGGCCGGCGGCCAGAAGCTCGCCGGGCTCCTGGTCTTCGTCAGCGACGTCCATTCGCTCGGCCTGCAGGCGGCGCAGGGCCTCGTGCTGACGGAATCCTTCTACTGGGACCAGAACGACCAGACGCGCGCCTGGTCGGACCGCTTCGCCAAGCTCAACGGCGGCCGCAAGCCCTCGATGGTGCAGGCCGGCGTCTATTCCGGCCTGCTCCACTATCTCAAGGCCGTGGAGGCCGCGAAGAGCAAGGACGCGCCGGCTGTCATGGCCAAGATGAAGGAGCTGCCCACCGACGATCCGCTGTTCGGCAAGGGCTCCGTCCGCGCCGACGGCCGCAAGATGCACGACATGTACCTCTTCGAGGTCAAGAAGCCGTCGGAATCGAAGGGCCCCTGGGACTATTACAAGCAGGTCGCCGTGCTGAAGGCCGACGAGGCCTTCCGCCCGCTCGCCGACAGCGAGTGCCCGCTCGTCAAGAAGTGAGCGACGGCTCCCGACGCCCGGCCACCGGGCGTCGGGGCCTTGCTGCCTGAGGAACTTGCATGTTCGAACTGCTCGGCGTCCCGCCACAGGTCCTGTTCGGCCAGTTGCTGCTGGGCCTGATCAATGGCTCGTTCTACGCGATCCTCAGCCTCGGGCTGGCGGTGATCTTCGGACTGCTGAACATCATCAACTTCACGCATGGCGCCCAGTACATGATGGGCGCCTTCGTGGCCTGGATGTGCCTGAACTACCTCGGCATCAACTACTGGGCCGCGCTGCTGCTCGCGCCCGTCATCGTCGGCGCCTCCGGCGTCGTGATCGAGCGGCTGCTGCTCAAACGCATCGCGCATGTCGACCATCTCTACGGCCTGCTGCTCACCTTCGGCCTCGCCCTGATCATCCAGGGGCTCTTCCGCAACGGCTACGGCTCCTCGGGCCTGCCCTATGCGATCCCGGATGCGCTGAGGGGCGGCCAGAACCTCGGCTTCATGTTCCTGCCGAACTACCGCGCCTGGGTCGTCGTCGTCTCGCTCGTGGTCTGCCTCGGCACCTGGTTCATGATCGAGAAGACGAAGCTTGGCGCCTACCTTCGGGCCGCGACCGAGAACGCCGCGCTGACGCAGGCCTTCGGCATCAACGTGCCGCTGCTCGTGACGCTGACCTACGGCTTCGGCGTCGGCCTCGCGGCCTTCGCCGGCGTGCTCGCCGCGCCGATCTATTCGGTCAATCCCAACATGGGCGCCGACCTCATCATCGTCGTCTTCGCCGTCGTGGTGATCGGCGGCATGGGCTCGATCCTCGGCGCCATCGTCACGGGCTTCACGCTCGGCCTCGTCGAGGGGCTGACCAAGGTTTTCTATCCGGAAGCCTCCGCCACGGTGATCTTCATCATCATGGTGATCGTGCTCCTGATCAGGCCCGCCGGCCTCTTCGGCCGCGCGACATGACGGGAAGCGGATTGTCCAGGAGACGCGCATCATGACCGACGCCACGCTCCCGACCGTCGGCGGAATGCCGATCAGCGAGGCCGAGCAGAGCAACGAGCGGCTGCACCGGGCCATCATGATCGGCATCGCCGCGCTGCTCGTGGTCGCGCCCTTCGTCGCCTATCCGGTGTTCGTGATGAAGGTGCTCTGCTTCGCGCTCTTCGCGCTCGCCTTCAACCTGCTGCTCGGCTACGGCGGCCTGCTCTCCTTCGGCCACGCCGCCTATTTCGGCATGGCGAGCTACGTCAGCGCCTACGCCGCGAAGAACTGGGGCCTGACGCCCGAGCTCGCCATCCTCTCAGGCACGCTCGTGGCGGCGACGCTCGGCCTCGCCTTCGGGGCCGTGGCGATCCGCCGGCAGGGCATCTATTTCGCCATGATCACGCTGGCGCTGGCGCAGATGGTGTTCTTCTTCTCGCTCCAGACGCCGCGCTTCACCGGCGGCGAGGACGGCATCCAGGCGGTGCCGCGCGGGCATCTCCTGGGGATGCTCAGCCTCGCCGACGACCGGACGCTCTACTGGCTCGTGGCGGCGATCTTCCTGGGCGGCCTCGTCGCCATCCACCGGATCATCCATTCGCCCTTCGGCCAGATCTGCAAGGCGATCCGCGACAACGAGCCCCGCGCCATCTCGCTGGGCTACCGGGTGAACCGCTACAAGCTCGCGATGTTCGTGCTGTCGGCAGCGCTCGCCGGCCTCGCCGGCGCCACGAAGGCGATCGTCTTCCAGCTCGCTTCGCTCACCGACGTCCACTGGTCGATGTCGGGCGAGGTCGTTCTGATGACGCTGGTCGGCGGCCTCGGCACGGTCTTCGGCCCGATCGTCGGCGCGCTGGTGATCATCGCGATGCAGAACTATCTCGCGACGCTCGGCGCCTGGGTCACGGTGATCCAGGGCGTGATCTTCGTGATCTGCGTGATGACGTTCCGCGAGGGGATCATCGGCGTCATCTCGAAATGGACGGGTCGGCCGCTTTAGCGCGGCGACCAGGGATCGATCACGGCAAGGCCAGCGGCGGCGAAGGCGCTGGCGTCGCGCGTCGCGACGGCGAAACCGCGCGAAGCGGCGATGGCCGCGATGTAGGCGTCGGGCAGCGGGAAGCCGCGTCCCGCCCCTTTTGCAAGCGCTGCAAGCGCACCGTAGCGTCGCGCGGCGCTTTCATCGAATGCGATGATCCGCTCCGAAAAGAGGCCGAGCAGCCGTTCGATGGCGATCGACAGCTGCTCCTTCCGCCGGCCAGCAGGCATGATGCCGACGCCGAAGGACAGTTCTGCGATCGTGATGCTCGAGAGGAAGAGCGTCTCCTCCAACTGGTTATCCAGCCAGTGGCGAAACGGTGGATCAGGATCCGGCTTCATCGCCTCCGAGGCGACATTCGTATCCAGCAGGATCATTCGAAGCGAAGCGGCTCGGCCGGCTGGACGGTCCGTAGCTCTTGAAGAGCCTCGATATCCGCATTCGTCAGGCCGATGTCCCGGCTGATCGCCGCCAGGGCGGTCCCAAGCTTCAGACGGGCCTCGGGGCGAAGCTTTTCCTCCATGAGAGCCCGTACCTCTGCCTCTGCGCTGCGATTATTCTGCGCAGCACGCAACTTCAGCGCCCGGTGAAGCTCCTCCGGAATATTCCTGATCGTCATCGCCACCATGAAAGCACCTCACCCTGAGCTCGGATGCTATCAAAATGGCTCCTCTGATATCAGAACGCAATGGCTTGCCCCTCACCCCCGCGCGGAGGCAATCAGCGCCGAGACGTCCTTCGCCTTGCCGAGGTTGCGAGCGGCCTCGATCATGGGCGGCACGCGCGCCTCGCCGATCACGGCTCCGGCGAGGTCGGCGACCTTGGCGTCGAGTTCGGCGTCGGTGAGCGGGCGGCCGAGAGAGCCGATGGCATGCTCGATGAAGATGTGATGCACGGCGCCGTCGACCGTGGTCAGCGTCGCATCGACCTGATGCTCGTGGATGCCGGGCTGGACGACGGCCTTCACCTTCTGGCGCAGGCCCACGATCACTGGATCGGCGACGCATTCGTCCGAATATTCATGCTCGCCGCAGCGGCCATGCACGATGGCGGCGGCGCAGGAATGATAGACCGAGAACTTGCCTTCGAGGCCGGTCTTCGGCGAAGTCTTGCCCGTCAGCTCCAGCACCAGCGGATGCACCTTGAGGTCGATGGAGCGGATATCCTCCGCCTTCAGCCCATGCGCGTTGCGCAGCCGCACGCAGGCGTCGATCGAAGGATGGATGACGATGCCGCAGGCGAAGGGCTTGTAGGTGTTGAGCGAGATCTCCCAGCTGCCGCCGAGGTTCTCCATAATCTCGCGCGGGTCGAACTTGGTGGAGGCGACATGCGCGAAGCCGCGCGGCGCCTCGATGCCGCGCACCGAGCTGGTGAAGCCCTCCTTCGCCAGCAGCGCGGCGAAGGTGCCGTTCTGCGCGGCGCGGCCGGGATGGAAGGGCTTGCACATCGTGCCGAACATCTCGCGCAGGCCTGAGGCCTGCGTCGCCGCGGTGCCGAGCGCGTAGGTCATCTGCTTCGCGTCGAGGCCGAGCAGCTTGCCCGCGGCCGCGGCCGCGCCGAACACGCCGGCGGTGCCCGTGATGTGCCAGCCGCGATCATAATGCTGGGGATAGACCGAATTGCCGATCCGGCACTCGACCTCGATGCCGAGGATGAGGGCATGCAGGAACTCGCGGCCGCTGACCGCGCGCCCCTCGGCCAGCATCTTCTCGCTCAGCGCCAGCAGGCCCGAGGCGACGGGACCGGCGGGATGGATGATCGTCTTCAGATGCGTGTCGTCGAAATCGAAGACATGCGAGGAGATGCCGTTGATCAGCGCCGCATGCAGCGCATCCGTGCGGATGTCGCGCCCGAGGATCGAAGCCTGCGCCGCGCCGGCGAACGGTTTCGCGGCAGCCCAGGCGATGTCGATCGCCGGATGGGTCGCGCCGCCGACGGCGCAGCCGAGCCAGTTCAGGAAGGTGCGCGTCGCCTCCGCATAGACCGCCTCCGGCACGGAATCGGGGGTGGAGCCGACCACGAAGTCGGCGAGGGCTTGCGTCACGGCGGTCTCGACGGGCGTCTGCGCGTTCACGGGTCACGATCTCCAATGGTTCCCCGGTCTGCCGGTCGCGGCAGAAAGTGTCAACGGTTTTTGACCGGGTTCGCGGCTCAAGCCTTTGATTTTTAGTTAAGCGGCGATGCTGACCGACAAAAGTGTTGACACTTTTGCAGTGAGGTCCAGATTAGGCGCATGTCTCTCGCCTCCCCATCGCAGGAAAGCCTGCGCGGCGCCTCGCTTGCGAGCGTGCTGCAGCAGGAGATCGAGCGCATGGTCCTTTCCGGCGAGCTCCGGCCCGGCGAGCGCATCAACGAGCAGCAGCTCGCCGCCCGCTTCGGCGTGAGCCGCGGTCCGATCCGAGAGGCGGTGCGCGGGCTCGAGGGCGCGGGCCTCGCGCGGGCCGTGACGAACCGCGGCGTCTTCGTGCGGCAGCTGTCCGTGACGGAGGTGCGCGAGCTCTACGACATCCGCGCGGCGCTCTTCGGGCTGGCGGGCCGGCTGATGGCGGAGCGGGCGACGCCTGCCGAGGTGCAGGCCCTGGAGGCGATGCTCGTCCAGATGGAAGAGGCCGCCGCCCGCCGCGACTTCGAGGCCTATTATCCGCTCAACCTCGCCTTCCACGGCATGATCGTGGACGGCTCGGGCAATGCCACCCTGGCCCGGCAGTACCGCGCCTTCGTCAAGGCGCTCAACCTCTTCCGGGCGCGCAGCCTCGTGCAGGGCGGCGGCCTCGCCGTCTCCAACCGCGAGCATCGCGACATGGTGTCGGCCATCGCCGCGCGCGATCCCACCTGGGCGCAGGAAACGCACTGGCGGCATGTCGCAGCGGCCAAGGACCGGCTGCTCGCCGTGGTGAGGGCCGAAGCGACGACCGACGACACCAAGAGCCGGACAACCGGCGATCAATAGGGAGGACAGGACGATGCTCACGCGACGCAGCTTTGCGATCCTCGGCGCTTCGGCGGCCGCTGCCGGCCTGACGCGGCCGGCCTTCGCCGCACCGGCGAAATACCCTCATCGCAATGTCTCGATGATCACCCATTCGAGCCCCGGCGGCGGCTCGGACGTCTTCCTGCGGGAGATGTCCAAGTTCCTCGGCCGCTACATCGACGCGACCTTCGTGGTCGAGAACGTCTCGGGCGGCAGCGGCGCCCGCGCCATCTCGCGGCTCGCCACCTCGAAGCCGGACGGCAGCGTCTTCTATGCGACGACGCCGACCTACATCTTCACCTCGCTGCTCTCGAAGCCGCAGCACACCTACAAGGACGTGCAGCCGCTGGTGAATGTCTTCAGCGACGCCGAGGTGGTCTTCACCCGCACCGACGGCCCCATCCAGACGCTGGCCGACCTCATCAGGACGGCCAAGGAGAAGCGCGGCCGCTGGGGCGCGGCCAACCCGGCCTCGCTCGAGCGGCAGGCGGCGGAGCGGCTCCGGCGCGCGGCCGGCGTCAACGCCGCGATCGTCAGCCACGAGGGCGGCGGCGACATGATGATCAACGTGCTGAACGGCACGCTCGACGCCGGCGTCGGCGAGATCCAGGAGCTGCGCGCGCAGCTCGAATCGAACAAGGTGCGGCTCCTCGCCGTCTTCAACCCGGAGCGTCTCGCGAACTTCCCGAACGTGCCGACCGTGAAGGAATCCGGGTTCGACGTGGTGGTGCGCAAGTTCCGCGGGCTCGCCGGTCCGCCCGGCCTGCCGGCCGAGATCATCGCGATCTGGGAGAAGGCCATCCCCGAGCTCCTGGCCGACCCCGAGTACAAGAAGATCTACATGGCCGAGAGCCTCGTGCCGGACTTCATTCCGAGCGCGGCCTACCGGCCCTTCGTCGACGGGTTCGCGCAGGAGGCCGAGAGCTTCTTCCGCGAGACCGGCGTGATCAAGAACTGATCGGACAAGCCGGTGCACAAGGACACGATCGCGGGGCTGCTGCTGCTGGCCCTCGCCGGCGGCTACTTCGCCGCCACGCGCGTCATCCCGGATTCGAGCCTGTCCGACGCCGTCGGACCGACCGGGCTGCCCTACGTGCTCGCCGCCGCTCTCGCGATCCTGGCGCTCATGCTCATGGCCAAGGGCCTGGTGGCGGGCCGGCGCGAGCCGGCGACCGCTCCGGCGGCGGCCGAGCAGGACATCACGAAGGAGGAGCGGTCGACGCCACTGCGCGCGATGGGCTTCGTGGCGATCGGCGTCGGCTACATGCTCGTGGCGCCCCTGACCGGCTACGCCATCGGCCTCGCGCTCCTGATCGTCGCCGTCGCGCTCTACGAGCGGGAGCGGCTGTCGGCGCGCCTGCTCGCGGTCGCGGCCGGCGGCGGCGTCGCCTTCTGGCTGATCTTCGTCAGGCTGCTCGGCACGGAGCAGCCCGTGTCCTGGCTGCTGGGCTGAGCCGATGGACGATCTGGTCCGCTCGTTCCAGCTGCTCGTCACGACTCCGCTCGTCCCGGCGGCGCTCGTCGGCCTCGTCTGGGGCATCATCGGCGGCGCGCTGCCCGGCATCTCCGCCTCGATCACGATGGCCCTGCTCCTGCCCTTCACCTATGGCATGGACCCGATGGTGGCGATCGTGCTCCTGTCCTCGACCTACATCGGCGCGGAATATGGCGGCTCGATCCCGGCGATCCTGATCCGCACGCCGGGCACCAACTCGGCCGCCGCCACCGTGATCGACGGCTACGAGATGAACCGGCAGGGCAAGGCGGGCGAGGCGCTCGGCATCTCGCTCTGGTCCGGCGTCATCGGCAGCCTCGTCGGCCTGGCCCTGCTGGTCACGATGACGGAGCCGCTGTCGCGCCTGGCGCTCGCCTTCACGCCCGCCTCCTATTTCGGGCTCGGCATCCTCGGCATCTCGATCATCGCCTCGCTCTCGGGCGGCTCGCTGATCAAGGGGCTGGCGGCGGCCGTCGTCGGGCTGATGGTCTCGACCATCGGCACCGACCCGATCTCTGGCGTCTCGCGCTACACCTTCGGCGTGCCGGAGCTGATCGGCGGCGTGAAGCCGATCCTCGTCATGGTCGGCCTCTTCGCCGTCAGCGAGCTGCTGATGCAGACCGGCACCAAGGGTGTTCTGGCGACGGCGGAGGCGGTGCGCGTCGTGCTGCCAAGCCCTTCGATGATGCGCCGGCTCGTCAAGCCGCAGGGCATCGGCTGCGCCACCGGCACCTTCGAGGGGCTGATGCCGGGCGGCGGCGGCTCGATCGCCGCGTTCCTCGCCTACAACGAGGCCAGACGCTGGTCGAAGCAGCCCGACGAATTTGGCAAGGGCTCGCCCGAGGGCATCGCGGCCCCGGAGGCGGCCAACAACACCGTCGCCTCGACCTCGCTGATCCCGCTGCTCTCCTTCGGCATTCCGGGCTCCAACTCGGCCGCCGTGCTGCTGGGCGGCCTGCTGATCCACGGCCTGCTGCCGGGGCCGCGCCTCTTCGAGCAGAACAACGACGTCGTGCTCGGCCTCTACATGGGCTCGCTGGTGGCGACGCTCGCGCAGATCGCGGTCGGCATCGTCATCCTGCCGCTCTGCATGTGGATGGTCAGCCGACCGCGCCCCTATCTCGCGGGCTTCGTCTTCGCGCTCGTCGTCTCCGGCATCTACACGATCAACTCCTCCGTCTTCGACATCGGCCTCGTGCTCGTCGGCGGCGTGATCGGCTACCTGATGCGGCTGTCGCAGTTTCCCTTCCTGCCGGCGGTGCTGGGCGTGGTGCTGGGGCCGATGATCGAGGGCAACTACCGCCGCTCGCTGCTGCTGTCCGACGGCGACCACATGATCTTCCTCGAGGACAGGATCGGGCTCACGCTGCTGATCCTCGCCGGAATCTTCGTCGCGATCTCGCTCTACAGGGAATTCGCCGTTCCGGCGGTAAAGGAAGCCAAGGCATGAAGGCAGACCTCCTTCATCCCTCCCCCTTGCGGGGAGGGTGGACGGCCGCCGGCCGGCCGGGAGGGGGTCGCGCCGCCCTCTCCGGCTGGCTCAGCGCAACCCCCTCCCCCCTCGCTGTGCTCGGGACCCTCCCCGCAAGGGGGAGGGAGGGGCGCAGTCCGCCTACCGAAATGCCGAGAAAGACGACCTCATGACTGCCGAACCGATCGCGCTGACCATCGGCCGCTTCGCCGCCGGGGCGCACGCCCGACCGCTGCCCGCGCCGGTCAAGGACATGGTGCGACGGCTCCTCGTCGACGTCGCCGGTCTTTGCGTGGCGGCGCGCGGCACCGACTATGTCGCGGCCTGCCTCGCTTCGGCGGAGGGCTCAGGCGCCTCGACCGCGCTCGGCCATGCGCAGGCGCGGAACGCCCTCGACGCCGCGCTGATCAACGGCACGGCGGCGCACGGCGAGGATTTCGACGACACGTTCGAGGGCGGCCCGGTGCATGCCGGCGCGCCGGTCGTGCCGGCCGTGCTGGCGGTCGCGGAGCGCGAGGGGCTCGATGGCGCGGCGGCGATCGCCGCCATCGCGGTCGGCGTCGAGATCATGTGCCGGGGCAGCACCGTCGCGCCGCAGGCGATCCACAAGGCCGGCTTCCATCCGACGGCCGTGCTCGGCGCCATGGGCGCGGCAGCGGCCGTCGCCTCGGCGCTCCGGATGACGCCGGAGGAGACGGCGCGCGCGCTCGGCATCGCCGGCTCGATGGCATCAGGCATCATCGAGTATCTGGCCGACGGCTCCTCGACCAAGCGCCTGCATGCCGGCCTCGCGGCGCAATCCGGCATCCGCGCGGCGGCGCTGGCCCGCGGCGGCTTCACCGGTCCCCTGACCGTGTTCGAGGGCTCGCACGGCTTCTACAAGGCCTTCGCACCGTCGAAGACGCCGGACTTCACGAGGCTGACCGAAGGCCTCGGCGAGCGCTGGGTCGGCGCCGACCTCGCCTTCAAGCCCTATGCCTGCGGGACCATGACGCAGCCCTATGTCGATTGCGCCCGCAAGCTCGCGGCGATGGGCATCGCCGCCGACGAGATCGTCTCGCTCGTCTGCGAGGTGGGCGAGGGCACGGTGCATCGGCTCTGGGAGCCGCTGGCGCTGAAGCATGCGCCGCCGAACGGCTACGCCGCCAAGTTCTCGACGCCCGATTGCGTCGCGGCCGGCTTCCTGCTCGGCGAGGCGGGGCTCGCCGCCTTCGAGGAGGAAGCGGTGCGGGATCCGGCCCGACGCGCGCTGGCGCGGAAGGTCAGCTACGTGGTGGATCCGGAGAACCCCTACCCCCGCAACTACACCGGCCATATCCGCGCCACGCTGGCGGATGGCCGCGTCATCGAGATGCGCCAGCCGCACATGCGCGGCGGCGCGCAGGAGCCCTTGAGCGACGCCGAGATCACGGCCAAGTACCGCGCCAACTGCGCTTTCGGCGGCTTCGACGCGGGTCGCGCGGGGCGGCTGCTCGCGGCGCTCGACGGCTTCGCGGCCGGCGGGCCGCTCGATCTCACGGAGGCCAGGATATGAGCGGGGAACGGGCATGAGCAGCGAACTCGAGGGGCGCGTCGCGCTCGTCACGGGCGCGGCGCGGAACATCGGCCGCGCCATCGCGCTCGAACTCGCGGCCGCCGGCGCCAAGGTGATGGCGACGGCGCTCTCCAACCAGGCGGGTCTCGACGAGGTCGTGGGCGCGATCCGCGCCGCCGGCGGCGAGGCGGAGGCGATGCTGGCGGACGTGACCTCGGAGGAGTCCGTGGCCGCGCTCGTCAAGGCGACCACAGACCGCTTCGGCCGGCTGGACATCCTCGTCAACAACGCCGCCATCCGCAACGAGGCGCCGTTCCGCGACCTCTCGCTGGCCCGCTTCCGCGAGGTCATGAGCGTGGCGCTGGAAGGGCCGTTCCTTCTCTCGAAGGCGGCGATCCCGGCGCTGGAGACGAGCGACGGCGCGACGATCATCAACATCGGCGGGCTCACCGCCTACACGGGCGCGAAGGACCGCGCCCATGTCGTGGCGGCGAAGGCCGGCCTCGACGGGCTGACCAAGGCGATGGCGCATGATCTCGCCGAGGCCGGCATCACGGTGAACCTCGTCTCGCCGGGCATGATCGAGACGGCGCGGGCCGGCCATGCGCCGGCGCATCACGCGACGCGGCGGACCCTGCTGGGCCGCCTCGGCACGCCGGAGGACATCGCCGGCATGGTGCGCTACCTCGCGGGGCCGCAGGCGCGCTACATCACGGGCCAAACGCTGCACGCGAACGGCGGCGTCTACCTGCCGTGATCTTCCCGCCGTGACGACGCTGGCGGAGCTCCCGCTTCTCTCCATCCTCCTCGTCGCAGCGGCGGCCTTCCTTGGCTCCCTCGCGAGCGCCCTCACCGGCTCGGGCGGCGCGATCATCGTGTCCTTCGCGCTCGCGCCGATCATCGGGCTCGCCCCGCTCGTGCCGACGGTGAGCGTCGCCATGGCGGTGAGCCATGCGGCGCGCATCGGCGCCTTCCGCAATGACGTGGACCGGCGAATCGCGGCCATCGTCCTCGCGGCGGCGTTGCCGGGCGCGGTGATCGGCGCGCTCGTCTATACGCGGCTCGACGAGCGGACGATCGCGCTGACGCTCGGGATCTTCATGCTGGCCGTGGTGGCGCTCCGCCGCCTCAGGCCCGCCGCCGCGGTCCGGCTCGGGACGGGCTGGATCGTGGCACTATCCTTCGGCTTCGGCCTCGTCTCCGGCGGCACGATCGGCGGCGGCATCCTCGTGCTGCCGATCCTGGCGGCGGCAGGCCTCGCGGGCGCCGCGCTGGTCGCGACCGACGCCGTGATCGGTCTCGCGCTGCATGGCGTGAAGATGGTCGTCTTCGGCAGCGTCTCGGCGCTGACGCGCGAACTCGTGATCCTCGGCCTCGTCGTCGGCATCATGACGATCCCAGGCGCCTGGGCCGCGCGCTGGCTGCTCGCCCGCATTCCGCTCAAGGTCCATGCCGGCATCATCGACGCCGTGATCGCGCTCGGCGGGATCGGCTTCCTGCTTCAGGCCTGAGCTTTCGCACCGGCCGCGAGCTTCGCCGCGAGGGCCAGCGCCGCCTGCAGCGCGCCGGGCGTCGCCACGCCCTTGCCCACGATGTCATGCGCGGTGCCGTGGGCCGGCGTCGTGAAGACGGTCTCGAGGCCAGCGGTCACCGTCACACCCTTGCCGAGGCCCTTGAGCTTCGTCGCGATCTGGCCCTGGTCGTGGTACATCGCGACGACGCTGTCGAACTGCCCGGCGAAGGCCTTCAGGTAGATCGTGTCGGATGGATAGGGCCCAGAGCAGTCGATGCCGGTCGCGGCGACCGTCTTGACCGTGGGTCGGATGAAGTCGATCTCCTCGGTGCCGAACAGGCCGCCCTCCCCGCCGTGGGGATTGAGCGCGCAGACGGCGATGCGCGGCCTCGCGATGCCGACGTTGCGCATCATCCGGTCCACGAGCCGGATCGCATCGGTGATCGACTGCGGGTTGATCAGGTCGAGCGCCTTCCTCAGCGAGACATGCGAGGTCACACGGCTCATCCACTGGCCCTCGACCACGTTCATCTCGGAGAAGTAGCCCTGGTGGCCGATGAGGTCGGCGAACATCTTGTGCTCGTCGAGGTAGCGCCAGCCGCCCGCGTGCAGCGCCTGCTTGTTGAGCGGCGCGAAGGTGATGGCGTCGAGATGGCCGGCTTGCCCCAGCCTGATCGCCTGCTGCAGGGTCTCGCCCGTCAGCCGGCCGGCCTCCGGCGAGACCTTGCCGCGCGCGATCGCGGCCGGGTCCATGTTGGCGAGGTCGAGCATCGGGATGCCGGGCGCGGCGAAGTCCGCTGCGCCCGCATCGGGCACGATTCGGATATCCAGCCTCGCGCCGATGTCGGCCTCGCCCAGCGCGAGCTGCCGCCGGTCGCCGATCAGCAGGACGTCGGCCTCCTGCGGCAGCAGCCTCTCATGGAGAACGCGCGCGACGATCTCCGCGCCGATGCCGGTCGGATCGCCGAGCGTCAGGCCGATGACGGGTTTGCGCATGGTCGTGCTCCTCGGATTGGAAGGACGATGCCGTCCTCAACCTTCCTCATGCTGAGGAGGCCGCAAAGCGGCCGTCTCGAAGCACGCACGACGGTCTTGCGTGCTTCGAGACGCGGCCTCCGGCCGCTCCTCAGCATGAGGGAGGTTGCGATTGGCAAGACGGAGAACCTCACGCCGAAAGCTGCGCGAGGATCGCGTCGGTCATGCCGCGCGTACCCGTGGTGCCCCGGATGTCGCCGGTGCGCGTCTCGGGGCGGGACAGCGCATGGTCGAGCGCCCGGCGGATGTCGTCTGAGGCCGCGACCGCCGCGTCGATGCCACGCGAGCGGCCGAGCCATTCGAGCAGCATGCGCGAGGATTCGATCATGGCATAGGGGTTGGCGATGCCCTTGCCCGCGATGTCGGGCGCGGAGCCGTGCGTCGCCTGCGCCATCGCGATCTGGCCGCCGCCCAGGCAGAGGCCGGGCGCCATGCCGAGGCCGCCGACGAGCCCCGCCGCCTCGTCCGAAAGGATGTCGCCGAACATGTTGGTCGTGACCACGACGTCGAAGGTCTGCGGATCGCGCACCAGCCGCATGGCGAAGGTGTCGACGATGACGTCGTCCACCGCCACATCAGGGAAGTCCTGCGCGGCCTTGCGCACCTCCTCCACGAACATGCCGCAGCCCAGCTTGAAGACCGTGTCCTTGTGCACGAAGGTCAGCTTCTTCCGCCGCGTGCGGGCGAGCTCCAGCGCGGCGCGCGCCACCTTGGAGGAGCCGCGCCGCGTGATGACGCGCACCGAGATGGTCACGTCCTCGGTCGGGCGGAACTCGCCGGAGCCCATGACCACGTTGCGGTCCGGCTGGAAGCCCTCGTTGTTCTCCCGCACGATCACGAGGTCGACGCCGTCATGCAGGCAGCCGATGCCCGGATAGGAGCGGGTCGGCCGGATGTTGGCGTAGAGGTCGAAATGCTTGCGCAGGATCGGGTGCGGATTGATGGCGCCCGGCCCCTTCGGATAGGCGCGATGACCGATGGGGCCGAGGATGAAGCCGTCCATCTTGGCCAGCGCCTCCAGCGTGCCGTCGGGCAGCGTGGAGCCGTGGCTGTCGAGCGCCGCGCGGCCGATGGGCGTCGGCCGCCAGTCGATGGCGACGCCCCGCCGCTGCGCCGCGGCGGAGAGCACTTCCACGGAGGCCGGCACGATCTCGTGGCCGATGTCGTCGCCGTTCAGCACGCCGATGACGAGGGATTGGGCAGTCATGATCGATCCTTGTGGTCCGCCGGCAGCACCCGATCCGCGATGCGGTCGTGGACGGCGGCGAGGAGATGGACGAGGGCCAGGATCAGCAGGATCCGCGGCAGATGGAAGGCGGTGACGACCAGCGGGTCGAGATGCAGGACCTTGGCGGTCAGGGCCATCTCGGCGATGCCGGCCGGCGCCAGCGCCAGCATGGCGTTGGCGAAGGGCAGCGACGTGGCGGCGGAGAGCGCCACGGCGCCCACCGCCGAGGCGGCGATCAGCGCGAGCGCGATCACCAGTCCCGCCGCGAGCGAGCGCGGCAGCCGCGCCAGCAGCGGCCGGTCGAAGCGGCAGCCAAGCGTGATGCCGAGCATGAGCTGCGCCGCGACCAGCAGGATCTCCGGCAGCGTGCCGCCGGTGCGGAGCATCAGGCCGGACGCCATGCCGATGGCGAGCGGCCCCATCAGCCAGGGATTGGGCACGTGCTTCAGGCGGCTCGCCAGGAAGCCGGCGAGGCCGGCAAGCGGCGCCAGCAGGGCCAGCAGGCCGGGTCCCAGCAGCGGCGGATCGCTGGCGGAGGGCAGTCCGCCATCCACGCCCGCGACGAAAAAGAGGGCCGGCACGAGCGTCACGATCGTCGCGACGCGCAAGGCCTGCACGAGCGAGACGATGCCGGGATCGCCCCCCTCGCGGCTCGCGAGCAGCGCCATCTCGGCCACGCCCGCGGCGGCCGTGGCGTAGAAGGCGGTGCGCCGGTCGACGCCGGCCCACCAGGTGAGCCAGAGGGCGGCCGCCGTCGTGAGGGCGAGCGTGTAGAGGAGCGCCAGCGCGACGTAGGGCGCGAGCGCCGCCGCCGAGGCGAGCGCCGCGGCGGTGGTCTTGAGCCCGATGCCGAGGCCCACGATCGACTGCCCGGCCTCGCGGGCGAGCGGCGGCGGCTTCGGCTTGAGCCCCAGGGTCGCAAGCAGCGCCGTGGCGCCCAGCGCCCCCAGCAGCCAGCCGAGCGGCACGCCCGAGAGCCCGGCCGCGCCCCCGCCTGCGATCGCCGCCAGGACGGCGAGGACCTGCTCGCGCCCGAACACCGTCAAGCCGCGCCTCTCCGGCCGGCGCGGCAGGGGCCGGATTGCCGATTGTCGGCAACAGGGTATGGCAGGAACGCGCCGAACGGGTTATCTCTCGGCGCATCATTCAGGCGAGCTTGATGACGCGACCTTTCGACATGAGCGCGGCGCTGCAGATCAGGCGCACCGAGTCGCTGACCACGCTGGTCCGGCGCGAGCTCGAACGCATGATCGAGAGCGGCGAGCTCAAGGCCGGCGACCGGCTCAACGAGAATGCGCTCGCCCAGCGCATCGGCGTCAGCCGCGGCCCGATCCGCGAGGCCTGCCGCGGCCTTGAGCAGAGCGGGCTCGTGACGGTCGTGGTCAACCGCGGCGTCTTCGTGCGCGAGATCGGCAACAAGGAGGCGGCGGAGCTCTACGACATCCGCGCCCGCCTCATGGGGCTGGCCGGCCACACGCTCGCCCCGAAGGTGACGAAGGCGCAGATCAAGACGCTGCGCGACATGGTCGAGCGCATGGCCGAGGCCGTCGCCGCCGACGACCTCAACCGCTACTATCCCGTCAACCTGCGCTTCCACAGCACGATCATGGACTATGCCGGCAACGAGCGGCTGAGCGCGCTCTACGCCTCGATCGAGCGCGAGATGCATCTCTTCCGGCGCAAGACGCTGGACATGCCGGGCCGCATGGTGATCTCCAACACCGAGCATGGGCGCATCGTCGACGCGCTGGAGGCGGGCGACCCGGCCCGCGCCGAGCGCGAGATGATGGAGCATATCCTCACCAGCCGCAGATCCCTGTTCGACTGAATGCCTTTGGCCGCCGGAGGCTTGCAGCCTCATGGCCTGAGCGCCGGACTGCGCCGCCCCGTCAGCTTCGTCAGGCGGTTGGCGATGGAGACGACGACGAACGAGACGGCGAGCAGCAGCAGGCCCAGCACCGAGATCGAGCCGAGATCGCCGCTCTCGTGCAGGTCGTAGATCACGACCGAGACGAGCTTCGTGTCGGAGGTCGTGAGCAGGATCGTCGCCGACAATTCGCGGATCGTGCCGATGAAGACGAAGCACCAGGTCGCCACGACGTTGGTGGAGAGGAGCGGCGCGGTGATGTCGGCGAGCGTGCGCATGCGCGTCGCGCCGAGGATGCGGCCCGCCTCCTCGAGCTCCACATGCACCGACCGGAAGGCCGAGGAGAGCTGCTGGTATCCCGCCGGCATCTCGATCGTCAGGAAGGCGATGAGCAGGATCCAGAGCGTGCCGTAGAGCCGGAAGGCCGGGCTCGAATAGGCGAGGAAGAGCCCGACGCCGAGCACGATGCCGGGAATGGCGATCGGCGCGGTGGCGAGATAGCCCAGGATCGGCGCGCCGGCGACGCTCTGGCGGGTCACCAGATAGGCGACGACGAGCGCGATCGCCGTGCAGAGCGTCGCGGTCGCGAGCCCCAGCAGGAAGGTGTTCCAGAGCGCGAGCCGCGTCGCGGAGAAGTCGAAGAGCACGAAATTGTAGTGCCGCAGGGTCATGTTGGACCAGGTCAGCGGATCGGCCAGCGACTTCGTGAAGGAGGTCTTCAGCAGCGCCGCGTAGGGCAGCACGATCGTCAGCAGCAGCATCAGCACGACGAAGGCGCCCGCGAGCCAGCGCCAGCGGCCGAGCGGGGTCAGCCGCGCCTCGCCGCTCTTGCCGCCGACCGTGGTGTAGCCGCGCCGGCCCAGCAGCTGCTTCTGCATCCAGAGCAGGAAGATCGTGATGACGAGGAGCGGCAGCGCCGAGGCCGCCGCCACGCCGGGCTTCGGCGGAAACTGGAAGAGGCTCCAGATCTTCGTCGTGACGACATGGAAGCCCGCGGGGAGCGCCAGGATCGCCGGCGTGCCGAACATCGTCAGCGCCTGCACCACGGCGACGAGCATGCCGGCGAGCATCGCCGGCAGCACCAGCGGCAGCGTGATGCGCCGGAGCGTCGTCCAGAGCCCGCCGCCGAGCATGGCGGAGGCGTCCTCGAGGTCGGCCGGCACGCGCTCCAGCGCATTGACCATCAGCGTGAAGACGTACGGGTAGGTGTAGAGCGAGATGGCGAAGACGAGGCCGCTGATCGTGTAGATGTCGAGCAGGTACTCGTATTCCTCCGCTCCGGTCGCCCAGCGCCAGAGGATGTTGAAGAGGCCGCTGTTCGGCGCGGCAAGCATCTCCCAGGCGATGGCGCCGAGGAAGGGCGGCGTGACGAAGGAGGCCGTGACGATGGCGCGCACGAAGCCGCGTCCCGGCAGGTCGGAGCGCGCCACCAGCCAGGCGAGCGGCGTGGCGATGACGCAGGAGGCGAGCCCCACCGCGGCCGACATGCCGAGCGCGGTGAGGAAGGGTCGACGCAGCGTCGGGTCGTTCACCAGCGCCGCGAAGTTGGCGAGCGTGAGCTGGCCGGTCTTCGGATCGACGAGGCTGTACCAGGCAAGCCAGGAGATCGGCAGGACGACGAGCACGACGAGCAGCAGCGCCAGCGCGGCGAAGATCGGCATCGACCAGTCGATGCCGAGGCTCGGCCGCATGGGGATGGCTGGCGCCGCTGGTGTCGTCATTCGCCGTCAGGTCCCGAAGTAGGTTTCGTACTTCTTCTTGATCTCCTCGATCATCGGCTCGAGCTTCGTCGGGTCCGAATAGAGGAGCTTGATGTCCTTCAGCGGCTTGCGGCCCTCCTTCTCCTTCACGTTCGGATGGAAGGAGCGCAGGCCGCCGACGTCGGACAGGAGCTGCTGCGTCTTCGCCTCGTACATGAAGTGATAGAAGAGCTTGGCCGCGTTGGGATTGGGCGCGCGCGCCAGCAGGGCGCCGTGCCCGATGGTGATGGGCGTGCCCTCCTCGGCATAGACGACCTCGATCGGGCCGCCGGCCTCCTTGATCATGAAGAGGTTGTATTCGTTGCCGTCCGCCATGATCGAGCGCTCGCCGCGCTCCAGCTTCTTCGGCGGATCGGTCGAGGACTGGACCTGCATCACGCGCTGCTGGCCGAGCTTCTCGAAGTACTCCCAGCCGAGCACGGGCAGCAGCGCATGCATGCCGGTGAGGATCGTGCCGGAATAGGAGGGATGCGCCTTGACCATGCGCATGCGCCAGCGCGGATTGAGGAGGTCGGCGTGCTTCTTCGGCGCCTCCTCCGCCTTCACCTGTCGCGTGTTGTAGCCGATCACCGAGCAATGGGCGCGGTAGGCGGCGTAGAAGCCGTCGGGATCCTTCGCGGCCGCCGGCCAATGCTTCGCCACATCCTCGGGCACCGCCGGCGCCAGCCACTTCTGCCGCTTGAAGACGGCGAAATGCACGGCGTCCGACGTCTCGATGCAGTCGGCCCGGAAGATGTTGGAGCCGTATTCCTGGCTGATGCGCTGGTAGACGCGCTCGGCGCCGGCGCGCTCGACCTGCACCTTGATGCCGGGATAGGTCTCCTCGAACAGGTTGCCGATCTTCTCCGCCGCCGCCACGTCGGTCGAGGTGTAGAAGACGACCCTGCCTTCCTTCTTCGCCGCCTCCACCAGCTCCGGCGTCGCGCCATAGGCGGCAGGCGTCGTCTGAGCCCGCGCCTGGGCCGGCATGAGCAGGGGCGTCGCCGCGGCGGCTCCGGTCACCTGCAGGAATGTTCGTCTGTCGAATGTTCTTCGATCCATCGTCTCGCTCCTCCTGTTGTGGATGGCCCCATTCACCGGAGCTCTTGTCCCCTCGTCGCCTCTGGACTTCCTGGCCCCTTTGCCTGCCGGACTTTCCCCCTCAACGCGCCAGCGCGCGGCAGCGCTCTGGCGGAAAATACGCGGTCACCGCCGCGCCGGGCTCGAACTTCGAGGTCGGCGGAATGGCGGCGCGGATCTGCTGCCCGCCGGGCAGCGTCACCAGGCAATCGCGGTACGAGCCGAGATAGACCTGGCGCGTGACGGTGGCGGGCACGTGGTTCGCCCCGCTGCCGCCGCCGGGCAGGATCGCGACATCATGCTGCCGGATCGAGACGGCCGTCTCGCCGGAGGGCGCGAAGGCGCCGGAGCCGCAGGCGAGCTCGAAGCCGCCGCAGTCCACCCGACCGTCCTTCGCAGGCCCCTTCAGGATGTTGGTGCCGCCGATGAAGCGGGCGACGAACTCGGTCTCGGGCCGCTCGTAGATGTCTTCCGGCGAGCCCGCCTGGTCGACGATTCCCTGGTTCATGACGACGATGACGTCGGCCGTCGTCATCGCCTCCGCCTGATCGTGCGTGACATAGACCGTGGTGTAGCGGAACTCGTCGTGCAGACGGCGGATCTCGAAGCGCATCTCCTCGCGCAGGTTCGCGTCGAGGTTGGAGAGCGGCTCGTCGAGGAGCAGGATCTCGGGCTCGACCACGAGCGCGCGGGCGAGCGACACGCGCTGCTGCTGGCCGCCCGACAGTTCGCCGGGATAGCGCTCCGCCAGATGGCCGAGCTTGGCGACGGCGAGGATCGTCTCGACCCTGCGGCGGATCGCCTCCCGGTCGAGGCCGCGCAGGGTCAGCCCGTAGGCGACATTCTCGAAGACCGACATGTGCGGCCAGAGCGCGTAGCTCTGGAAGATCATCGACATGTTGCGCCGCTCCGGCGGCTCGGCCTTCCCGGCCGAGGAGACGACGCGGCCGCCGACGGCGATCTCTCCGGCGGTCGGCTCCATGAAGCCGGCGATCAGGCGCAGCGTCGTCGTCTTGCCGCAGCCCGAGGGCCCGAGCAGGCAGACGAGCTTGCCCTTGTCGATCGACAGATCGACCGTCGCCACCGCGGCCACGGAGCCATAGACCTTCCGCAGCCCGCGCAGTTCCAGAAAGCTCATTCCCGTCTCCGGCGCATGGCGGCTATCATCGGGCGTGATTGCAGATTGTCAACAATCAAGTGGTGATGTTGCTGGCTCCGCCTGTCATCCCCGGCGCGCCGCAGGCGCGGGAAGGGGATCCAGCCTTCGGTCGCGACTGTCTGGATTCCCTTTCCCTCCGCTGCGCTCCGGCCGGGAATGACAGGCAACAACGCCCTCCTCCCCCTGCAAGGGGGAGGCCGGGTGGGGGTCAACGGCGGTTCAGGAAGTAAGGCCGTGCTGGACCCCTCCCCTACCCTCCCCTTTCAAGGGAGGGAGAACGAGCGCCCTCCTTCTCCCGCTCGCGGGGCAGGGAGAAGGCACCGCGACGAACTCCTCCCCCTGCAAGGGGGAGGTTGGGTGGGGGTCAACCGCGATTCAGGATCGAGCACCGCGCTGGACCCCTCCCCTACTCTCCCTTGCAGGGGAGGGAGAACGAGCGCCCCTTCTCCCGCTCGCGGGAGAGGGAGAAGGCACCGCGACGAACTCCTCCCCCTGCGGGGGGAGGCAGGGTGGGGGTCAACGGCGGTTCAGGATCGAGCACCGCGCCGGACCCCTCCCCCTACCCTCCCCTTGCAGGGGAGGGAGAAGCGCCTCACCCCTCGACGTAAGGCTCCGGCTCCAGCCCCGAGAAGAACCGCCACAGCGCCGGATAGACGAGGTCAGGCCGGTGTTCGGCCGGATAGTGCCCCGTCGGGATCGCCCAGCCGCGGAAATCCGGCGCCCAGGGCGCCCAGGCCTTCAGCGGCGTCAGGTGGCGGCCGACATGGCTGTTGGAGCCCCAGAGCACGAAGACCGGCATCGCGAGCTGTCGTCCCGCCTCGGCATCCGCCTTGTCCATGGCGAAGTCGAGCGTGACCGTGGCGCGGTAATCCTCGCAGACCGCGTGGATCTGCTCCGGCGTGGCGCAGCGCTTGTACTCCGCCATCGCCTCGGGCGTGAAGATCTCGAGGCCGACGCCCTTCTTGTTGAGCTTGTAATCCATGTAGTAGGCGAGATCGGCGCAGAGCAGCTTCTCGGGGAACGGCGCCTTCTGCGCCATGAAGAACCAGTGGTAGCTCTCCATGCCCCAGCCCAGCGTGATGTTGGACAGCAGGAAATGCGTCGGCACGATGTCGAGCGCGCACATCCGCGTCACCCTGTCCGGATGGTCGAGCGCCATGCGGAAGGCGACGCGCGCGCCGCGGTCGTGGCCGCAGACGCCGAAGCGCTCGTGGCCGAGCGCCCGCATCACCGCCACGCAATCCTCGCTCATCGCGCGAAAGCTGTAGGCGGCATGGTCCGGCCCGCCGTCGGGCTTCTCCGAGTCGCCGTAGCCGCGCAGGTCGACCGCCACGACCGTGAAGCTCTCCGCCAGGCTCGGCGCCACCTTGTGCCAGCTCGACAGCGTGAGCGGGTTGCCGTGGATGAGCAGCAGCGGCGGGCCGGAGCCCGCGACGGCGCAGGCGATCTCCGCGCCCGCGCCAGGCAGCCGCAGGCGGCGGAAGCCCTCCATGAGCACGGGCCCGTGCGGCTTCAGCGGCGGCATGGGGACCTCCTTGCGCAGGGTCCGGCGCCCAAGCGCTCCTCCTTCCCCCTTGCGGGGAAGGTGGCGCGGCGAAGCCGTGCCGGAAGGGGGTTGCTCGGGTTCTGCCGATGGGCGCCGGCGCCACCCCCGCCCGACCCTTCGCTCCCGCGAAGGGCCACCCTCCCCGCAAGGGGGAGGGATGGGCGCCTGGCAGCCCGCGACTCAGACATTCGCGGTCAGGATCGCGTCGCAGACGGCCTGCGTGACCTCGCGGGTCGTGCCCTTGCCGCCGAGGTCGGGCGTGAAGGGCTCGCCCTTCGCGGTGACGCGCTCGACCGCCGACATCAGCCGCGCCGCCGCGTCGGGCTCGCCCAGGTGGTCGAGCATCATCGCCGCCGTCCAGAAGCTCGCGATCGGGTTGGCGATCCCCTTGCCCGTGATGTCGAAGGCGGAGCCGTGGATCGGCTCGAACATCGAGGGGCGCCGGCGCGAGGGATCGATGTTGGCGGTCGGCGCGACGCCGATCGAGCCCGCGAGCGCCGCGGCCAGATCGGACAGGATGTCGGCCTGGAGGTTGGTCGCCACGAACGTGTCGAGCGATGTCGGCTTCTGCACCATCCGCACCGTCATCGCGTCGACCAGCATCTTGTCGACTGTCACGTCCGGGAAGTCCTTCGCCACCTCCATGCCGATTTCGTCCCACATCACCATGCCGTGCCGCTGCGCGTTCGACTTGGTGACGATGGTGAGGAGCTTGCGCGGCCGCTTCCGGGCGATCTCGAAGGCGTAGCGCATGATGCGCGTCACGCCGGCCCGCGTGAAGATCGCGACCTCGGTGCCGACCTCCTCCGGATGGCCGCGATGGGCGCGCCCGCCGTGGCCGGCGTACTCGCCCTCCGAATTCTCGCGCACGATCACCCAGTCGAGATCGCCGGGCTTCGCCCCGGCGAGCGGGCTCGCGATGCCGGGCAGGATGCGCGTCGGCCGGACGTTGGCGAACTGGTCGAAGCCCTGGCAGATCTTCAGCCGGAGCCCCCAGAGCGTCAGGTCGTCGGGCAATTCCGGATCGCCGACCGCGCCGAAATAGATCGCCTGCTTCCGCGCCAGCCGATCGAGCCCGTCCTCCGGCATCATCCGGCCATGCCGGCGGTAATAGTCGGAGCCCCAGTCGAAGCTCTCGAAGCGGAGCCGGAAGCCGCCGCTGCGGCTTTCCAGCACCTTCAGCACCTCGACGCCGGCGTTGATGACTTCCGGGCCGATGCCGTCGGCGCCGATCACGGCAATGTCGTATTCCCTCAAGGACCGGTCCTCACGCGCTGCGGGACGACCTAAGCATGGCGCCCATATTGTTGACAATCCACAATCCGCGCCGGTAGGTTCGGCCCCAGCGTCGGCCGGACGACGTGTCGGGGATCATCATGACCATCGCCCAGAAAGCCGCAACCTTCGACGCTTTTCCCGACGTCCCGGGCCTCACGCGGCAGGTCGCTGAGTTCATCGTCAAGACGAAGGCGAAGGACCTGCCGAAGGACGTGGTCGCCGTCGGCAAGAAGTCGATCCTGGACGGCATCGGCCTCGCCCTCTCCGGCTCGGTCGCGGAGAGCGGCCACCTGACGCAGAAATATCTTTCGACCGTCGGCGCGAAGGGCAGGTCGACGGTGATCGGCACCAGCATGCGGATGGCGCCGCGCTTCGCCGCCTTCGCCAACGGCATCGGCGTCCATGCCGACGATTTCGACGACACGCAGCTCGCGGTGGCGAAGGATAGGGTCTATGGCCTGCTGACGCATCCCACCGCCCCTGCCCTGCCGGCGGCACTCGCCGTGGGCGAGGACCTCGGCTCGACCGGCGCCGACGTCATGCTCGCCTACCACATCGGCGTCGAGGTCGAGTGCAAGATCGCCGAGGCGATCAACCCGCGGCATTACCAGCACGGCTTCCACGCCACCGCGACCTGCGGCGTCTTCGCCGCCGCCGCCGCCGCCGCGAAGCTGAAGCGGCTCACGGTGGAGGAGACGATGCGGGCGCTGTCTGTCGCCGGCAGCCAGTCGGCGGGCCTTCGCGAGAATTTCGGCACGATGATGAAGCCCTTCCATGCCGGGCGCTCGTCGGAGAGCGGCGTGGTCGCGGCCGACTTCGCCGCGCTCGGCTGGACGGCGACCGACAAGATCCTGGAGGCGCCGCGCGGCTTCTTCCGCGCCGCCGGCGGCGGCTTCGACCCCGAGGCCATCGTCGGCAAGCTGGGCCAGCCCTGGACCTTCGCGGAGCCGGGCGTCTCGATCAAGCCGCATCCCTCGGGTTCGCTGACGCATCCCGGCATGACCAAGATGCTGGAGCTGATCAAGTCGAACGGCATCAAGGCCGCCGACGTGGAGAAGGTCGACGTCGGCACCAACCACAACATGCCGAACGCGCTGATCCACCATCAGCCGAAGAACGAGCTCCAGGCCAAGTTCTCGATGCAGTTCTGCATGGCGATCCTGCTGCTCGAGGGCCGCGCGGGCCTGCCCGAATTCACGGACGAGGTCGTCAACCGCAAGGACGTGCAGGCCTATCTCAAGCGCATCAACTTCCACGTCCACCCGGAAGCCGAGGCGGCGGGCTATGACAAGATGACGACCATCATCGACATCCACCTCAAGGACGGCCGCACGATCTCGGGCCGCGCCGACTTCGGCAAGGGCAGCCCCGCCAACCCGATGACCTACGAGGAGGTGGCCGACAAGTTCAGGGGCTGCTGCACCTTCGCGAAATGGCCGAAGCGCAAGGCCGAGGCGCTCGTCGAGATGGTGGCGCGCTTCGAGACCCTGCCCGCGCTCGACGAGCTGATGGCCTTCGCCCGCAAGGGACGCTGACCACCGGGACGCTGACCAGCGGGACTTTCGCAGCGGAGCCGGCTGCCCTCAGAGCGGCGAGCCGGTCTTCGCGATCGATTCGATGAGGGCGGGGATCTGGGCCGCCGGCACGGGCATGCTGAAGAGCCGGCCCTGCACCTCGCTGCAGCCCCTGTCGATGACGTAGCTGAGCTGCTGCGCCGTCTCCACGCCCTCCGCCGTCGTCCTGAGCCCGAAGCGGTCGCCGAGCTCCGAGATCGCCGCCACGATCGCCCGGCTGTCGTCGTCGAACTGGACGTCCTTCACGAAGGACCTGTCGATCTTGATCTTGTCGAAGGGGAAGCTGCGCAGGTAGTTCAGGCTCGAATAGCCGGTGCCGAAATCGTCCATCGAGATGCGGACGCCGAGCGAGCGCAGCTGGTTCAACGTCTGCAGCGTCTGCTCCGTCTTGTCGAGCAGCGCCGACTCCGTGATCTCGATCTCGAAACGGTCGGCCTGCAGGCCCGACGAGGCCAGCGCGCTGACGATGGCGGCGACGACGTTGCCGCGCAGGAGCTGCACGGGCGAGAGATTCACCGCGACGCGGATGTCGGACGGCCAGTCCATCGCCCGCCGGCAGGCCTCGCGCATCGCCCATTCGCCGAGCGGCACGATCAGGCCGGTCTCCTCGGCGACCGCAATGAACTCGACCGGCGAGACGACGCCGAGCGTCGCGTGGTTCCAGCGGATCAGCGCCTCGAAGCAGGTGACCCGCATCGACTTGAGATTGACGATCGGCTGGAAATAGAGCTCGAAATCGCCGACGTTCAGCGCCCGGCGCAGATCGAGCTCGAGCTGGCGGCGCGCCTGGGCGGCGGCGTCCATCTCGGCGTCGAACACCCGTGAGGTGCCGCGCCCATCCGATTTCGACCGGTAGAGCGCCAGGTCGGCGCGGCGCATCAGCTCGTCGAACTCGCTCGTGACGTCGCCATAGGCGATGCCGACGCTGGCGCCGACGCTTACGTCGCGGCCCTGGATGCTGTTGATCCCGGCCGCGCTCTCGATCACGTCGCGGGCGAGGGCCGCGGTCTCGACGGCGGTGGCCGGCGCGGGGAGCAGGATCGCGAATTCGTCGCCGCCCAGCCGCGCGACGGTCGCGTTGGGAGGGGCGACCGCCTGCAGCCTCGCCCCGATCTCCTTGAGAAGCTCGTCGCCGACCCAGTGGCCGAGCGTATCGTTGACGGTCTTGAACCCGTCGAGGTCGATGCAGAGCACCGCGCAGGTCTCGCCTTCCGGCGGGAGGGCCTTCACGGCGGCGTCGACCTTCTCGCGGAACAGCACGCGGTTGCCGAGGCCGGTGAGCGCGTCGTGGTGGGCCCGGTAGCGGATCTCCGCCTCGGTCTTCTCGCGGTGCGAGATCTCCTCCTTGAGCTGCTCGTTGATCCGGACGAGATCGCGCGTGCGCTCGATGACCTTCTCCTCGAGCCGCTGCTTCGACAGCGAGAGCTCGTGGGCGACGTTGTGGACGATCTGCTCCGCCTTGCGACGGGCGAGCTGCGTCTTCACGCGCGCCAGCGCGATGGGGAAATCGACCGGCTTTGTGATGTAGTCGTCGGCACCGAGCTGCAGGGACTTCACCACGTCGTCGCTCATGGCGCGCGCGGTGACCATGATGACCGGCAGCGTCGAGGAGGAGCGCTTCGAGCGGATCTCGCTCAGCACCACGGTCCCCTCGATGTCGGGCATCATGATGTCGAGGAGCACGAGGTCGAACGTCTGCTCCTCGATCAGGCGGAGCGCCGCGAGGCCGCCGTCCGCTTCGGTCACGCGGAAGCCCTGCCGCTCGAACCGCCGTGTAAGCAGCGTCCTGTTGTCGGCGATGTCGTCGACGACCAGCAGGTGCGGCGCCGGCTCCGGGGCGGCGGCGCCGTCGGCGGTGATGGTGAAGGCGGATGACGCTGACACGGAACTCGCTTCCTATTTCATCACGCGTATTGCGGCGCCAGCGGCTTGGCGGCCGCTTCGTTGCGACGCTCCGACGCGCGGGGCAGGCTGGCGGGCACGCGCACCGTGAAAAGCGCGCCCTTGCCCACCTCGCTCGACACGCTGATGCGGCCGCCCAGCAGGCCGCAGAGCCGCTGGCTGTGGGAGAGGCCCAGACCCGTGCCGCCGAAACGGCTGGCGGTCGAGGCCGAAGCCTGGGCGTAGTTGTTGAAGAGTTTCGGCAGTTCGGCGGCGCTGATGCCGATGCCGGTGTCCTGCACGTGGATCTCGATCCAGTCGCTCGCCGCCATCCGGTCGCGGCGGACGATCATGGTGATCGTGCCGTTCTCGCAGAACTTGGCGGCGTTGCTGAGCAGGTTCAGCGCCACCTGGCGCAGCTTCGTCGCATCCGTCCGGGCGATGCCGATCTTCGGCGCGATGTCGAGGATGAAGCGGTTGTTCTTCTGGCGGATCAGCGCCTCGGCCGTGCCGGCGAGGTCGCTCGCGAAGGCCTGCAGGTCGACGTCCTGCGCCTCGACGACGATCTCGTCGCGCTCGATGCGGCCGATGTCGAGCACCTCGGTCACCAGCGCGAGCAGATGCTTGCCGGCGGCGTTGATGCGGCCGAGATCCTGCTCCTTCTGCTTGTCGCCCTCCGCCGCCTCCAGCACGATCTCGCTATAGCCGATGACGGCGTTGAGCGGCGTGCGCAGCTCGTGGCTCATCTTGGCGAGGAAGATCGAGCGCTGCTCGTTGGCCTCCTCGGCCAGCCGCTTGGTCTCCTGCAGCCGGAGGGTCGTCGCCTCCAGCTCGCGCGTCTCGCGCAGGAGCTCGTCGCGCATCGACAGCATCGAGGTGTAGTAGATCGCCATCCAGCCGACATAGATCGCGGCCGAGATGATCGAGAACCAGCCGACGGCCTCCAGGCTCTCGCGCGGCACGCGCTCGCCGAAGCCGAAGGCGAAATAGGCGGCGAAGAAGGCGACGAGGTTCGCCGCGAACATGCCGATGACCAGCGTCGCCTGGCGCGAGAGATAGAAGAAGGCGAGCAGCAGGCTGACGATGAGCCAGGGCAGGAACGGCGAGGTGGCCCCGCCGTAATGGAAGGCGCCGAACAGCGAGACGAAGGCGAGCAGCTGGACCGAGGCGAAGGCGCACAACTTCAGGTCGCCGGTTCGTCGCAGCAGCAGCGGCAGGAGCCAGAAGCCCCAGACGCAGAGCGTTACAACCCAGAGTCGGTATCCGCCGGTGGGATCCGTCCGATGCAGGAAGACGACGATCGTCTGCGACATCAGGGGCCCGAACAGGTGCGTCAGGACGAAGTTCCGCGCCAGGCTCCGCTCCGAATTGGAGTAGAGAAGAGCCTTTGGGATGAACCAGTCGATCCAGCCGAGCAGACGCTCCACGGTTGTCCTTCCTTCGCCGGCCACGACAAAGGCGGGCCCGACTGCAATTTAGGGTGGTCGCCTTAAGGAACCCTTGAGCGTCGCGTTCCCGACAATGCAACCTGGAGTTATGCGAATTTTAAAGGACTCAAGGTAAATCCTCCGTCGTTCGAGGCGGGCGAATTCCCGCTTCCAAGGTGGATCCGCCCGCGATGAATCTCGCCGCCCTCACGTCGGTCACGACAGGCATCGCCGATTACTTCATCCCGCCCGCGATCGCCGCCGATCCGGATCGCCGCAACCAGGCCCGGGTCTTCCTGATCAGCCACCTGTTCGGCCCCTTCATCGGCAATTCGGTGCCGCTGGCGCTCTATGTGCTCGATCCGCAGCCCGGCATCGAGATCGCGGTCCTGGCCGCCTCGATCACCGGGTTCCTGGCCTTTCCGATCCTGCTGAAGCTGACCGGCCTCTACCGCACCCTGGCCGTGCTCTCGGTGCAGAACCTGCTCTTCTGCATCCTGTGGAGCTGCTATTTCTACGGCGGCGTCACGTCACCCACCCTGTCCTGGGTGCTGATCATTCCGCTGCTCGCCTTCTTCTACATCGGCCATTCGATCACGATGCGCGCCATCGTCATCGGCCTGATGGTGGCGAACTTCGCCACGTTCCTGACGATCTACGTCAATTTTCCCCCGCCCAAGCACCATATCCCGATGGCGGCGATCGAGAACCTCGGCATCATCTCGATGGTGGCGACCTCGATCTACGTCACGATGATGGCGCTCTACTTCGCCAAGGTCTTCGAAACGCAATCCTCGCTCGAGGAGCTGATCGGCGAGCATCTGGCCCGCGCCGAGGAGCTCAGGGGCGCCACCGCGGAGGCCGAGCGCGCCAGCGCCGCGAAGGCCGACTTCCTCGCGAAGATGACGCACGAGCTGCGCACGCCGCTCAACGCCATCATCGGCTACAGCCAGATGCTGCACGAGGATGCGGAGGCCGACGGCGACAGGGAATCGGCCGCCGATCTCGACCGGATCCACAAGGCCGGCGTGCATCTGCTGCATCTCATCAACGAGATCCTCGACCTCGCGAAGATCGACGCGGGCAAGATGGAGATCTTCCTGCAGCCGCTGTCCTTCGCCGACACGATCCGCGAGATCGTCGACGAGATGCGCCCGGCGGCGGAGCGCAACGGCAACGTCCTCAACCTCTCGATCGCGCCCGAGATCGGCCGCTGCATGCTCGACGACCAGAAGCTCCGCCAGATCGCGCACCAGCTCGTCGACAATGCGCTGAAGTTCACGAGCGGGGGGCTCGTCTCCGTGACGGCCGGGGTCGAGCAGGACGACGACGGCCGGAGCCGCATCCGGCTCGACGTGCAGGACACGGGCTGCGGCATCGGTCCGGACGATCTCGGCCGGCTGTTCCAGCAGTTCACCGTGCTCGGCGACGCGAGCTCCAGCAAGTACGGCGGTACCGGCCTCGGCCTCGCGCTCAGCCGCAAGTTCTGCCACCTGCTCGGCGGCGACATCTCGGCGACGAGCGAGCTCGGCCGGGGAAGCACCTTCACCGTGCGGCTGCCGCTCACGCGGCCCGAGGCCGGCGGCGCCGAAGCACGCCCCCTCGCCGCCTGAAAGACGCGAGCATCCCCATGGCCAAGATCCTGCTCGTCGAAGACAACGAGATGAACCGCGACATGCTGAGCCGCCGCCTGTCGCGGCACGGCTTCGAGATCGCCTGCGCGGTCGACGGGCCGTCGGGCGTCAAGGCGGCGCTGGACGAGAAGCCCGACCTCATCCTCATGGACGTGGCGCTCGGCGCCATGGACGGCTGGGAGGCGACCACGCTGATCCGGTCGCGGCCCGAGACCGCCTCCATCCCCGTCATCGCCCTCACCGCCCATGCGCTGCAGAGCGACAGAGAACGCAGCATCGCCGTGGGTTGCGTCGATTTCGACACGAAGCCGGTCGATTTCGCGAGGCTCATCCGCAAGATCAGCGGCGCGCTCGGCGTCGCCGCCTGACCGTCCGGGGAACTGCATCTAAAGGTTGCAGAATTCGCCTTTTATTAACCTTAAGGCTTCATGATCGCCTCCAAGCTGCCGTGTGAGCAATCCGCTGATTGCGGATGTCGGAAGCAGGAGTGCGAACAGTCATGCGTCGATCCGCATACCACATCATCGGAGTCCTGCTGCTCGGCAGCGTGGCCGGCGCCCAGGCCGCCGATCTGCAGCAGCGGCCCGTCTTCAAGCCGGCCGTGCCCGTCCCGGCCTTCACCTGGACCGGCCTCTATGTCGGCGCGCACGGCGGCTATGCCTGGGGTCGCGACACGACCAAGGAATATATCTCCGCGACGATGGGCTACGTCGGCCTGCAGAACACCTTCAAGCCGGACGGCTTCTTCGGCGGCCTCCATGCCGGCGCGAACTACCAGTTCCGCTCCGCCGTCTTCGGCATCGAGGGCGATGTCGATCTCGGCTCGATCAAGGGCGGCTTCGTCGATCCGCCGGTGGCGCCCTTCAATCCGGGCGGACGCGGCAACACCGAAATCGGCATCCAGGGCTCGATGCGCCTGCGCCTCGGCTACGCCTTCGGACCCGCCCTCGCCTACGCCACGGGCGGCATCGCCGCGGCCGAGCTGAAGAGCACCTACTACAACTGGCCGGGCACCGGCGAGACCTTCAAGCGCAACATCTACGGCTACACGGTCGGCGGCGGTCTCGAATATGCCTTCACCAGCGCCCTGTCGGCGCGCGTCGAGTACCGCTTCACGCAGTTCGACCTCACCACGAACAATTCGCAGCTCGCGTTCCCCGGCTTCTCGGGAACGCAGGAGCCCTACTACCACACGACCCGGGCCGGCCTGAGCTACCGGTTCTGACGCCGATCACCGGCGGGGCGGTCGCCAGGCGCCCTCCCCGCTCGACTGCCGCCGCCGCGGATCCGGAGAGCGCCTCCGGTCTCCCGGCGGCTGGAATGACACTGCTGCCGTCCCCGTAGTGGACGCTGGACCAGAGGAACGGACGATGCGGGCGCTGGGCTCAACATTTCTCTTGGCTGCCGCCATCGCCGCGACCGCACCCGCCTCGGCCGCCGACCTCGGCAAGCCGCAGCTCCGCCTCGAGCCGAGGCTGGAGCCCGCGCCGCTGCCGAGCTGGTACGTGCATGCCGGCGTGGGCGGCATCTTCCTGGACGAGAGCGCCAAGATGAAGGCCGGCGGCTTCCCGATCCCGGGCACCGTCAGGATCGACTCGCAGGTCACGCCGGTCGTCGAGGTCGGCTATTTCCTCACGCCCAACATCGCCGTCTCCCTGACGGGCGGCGTGCCGCCGAAGATCGCGATCCGGGGCTCGGGCGCCGTCAGCGGCCTCGGCACGCTCGGCACCGCGATCTACGGTCCCGCCACTCTCACGGCGCATTACCACTTCACCGATTTCGGCGCGGTCCAGCCCTATGTCGGCGCCGGCATCGCCTTCATGAAGATCTTCAGCACGAAGGACCGCGTGATGCAGGACGTGAAGGCCGACGACACCTTCGGCCTCGCGCTGCAGGCCGGCGTGGATGTGATGATCAACCGCAACTGGGGCGCCTTCGTCGACGTCAAGAAGGCCTTCCTGAGGACGACCGCGACCGGCACGCTCGGCGGCGCGCCGATCTCGGCGAAGCTCGTCGTCGATCCGCTGGTCGTCCATTCCGGCGTGACCTACCGCTTCTAGCGCGCCTTCCGTTCGGACGGAGAGCCGCTCCGCGGCCCACGAAGAAAGCCGGCGAGGGCGACCTCGCCGGCTTGTCCGTCGATCGGGAGCCGCAGGTGCGGCGATCAGGCCACGGCGGCGAGCGGCATCGGCGCCGTCAGCGCCTCCATCTCCGCCAGCGCGATGGCGCGGCCGTTGACGAGGCGCTGCACAGCGGCGGCGATGTTCTCCGGCGTATGGCCGGCCATCACCTGCATGCGGAAGCGCGCCTGCGCCTTCGGCACCGCCGGGTATTCGACGAGGTTGGCGATGAGGCCGAGGTCCGGCAGGCGGCGGCTGACGAGGCGCGCCAGGCCTTCCGAGCCCATCTTGACGCAGACGATCGCCGACGGGTCGCCATAGACTTCGAGGCCGTGGGCGGCGAGGCTGTTGCGCAGATCCATGACGTTGCTCATCAGCTTGGCCCGCAGCGCATCGCCCTCGGCCGAGCCGACGATGGCGAAGGCCTTGGCGATGACCGCGGCCTGCACCGGCGACAGCGCGTTCGAGAAGGTGCAGGAGGGGCTGAAGAAGCGGAGGTACTCCTTGAGCGCCCTGTCGCGGCAGGCGACGAAGCCGCCGTTAGAGGCGAAGGTCTTGGAAAAGCTGCCCATCACGATGTCAATCTTGCCGAGCATGCCCTGCGCGCCGATATGGCCGCGGCCGCCGGGCCCGAGCGCGCCGAGATCGTGCGCCGCGTCGACCATCAGCGTCGCCCCGTAGGAGCGGCAGAGCTCCTGCATCGCCGCGAGGTCCGGCGTGTCGGAATCCATCGAGAACAGGCTTTCCGTGATCACCATGATGCCGTTCTCGGCATCCTTGGCGCGGATCGTCTTCAGCCAATGCTCGCAATGCTCGAGGCTGTTGTGGCGGAATTGGTAGATGTTGCGCGTCGCGGCGTTGGCGCCCTCCTGCAGGCAGGTGTGCGACAGCGCATCCATGACGATATGGTCGGCGCTGCGCACCAGGCCGCGGATGATGCCGTAGCCGGCGGCCCAGCCCGTCGGATAGAGGATCGCCTCCGGCATCTCCATGAACTCGGCGATCTGCGCCTCGAGCTTCACGGAATGCGAGGTGTTGCCGACGAGCGCGGCCGAGCCGGCGCTGTGCACGCCGTAGCGCATCAGCGTCTCGCGCGCCGTGTCCTTGATGGCGGGATGCGAGGAGAGCGACAGGTAATCCTGCGAGGCGAAGTTGACGCCGACGAAGCTGCGGCCGGCGTCGTCGCGCGCGGCGCATTCGGTGCCCACGCCCGTCTCTGTGGCGCGGGAGAAGGGCCAAAGGCCCGAGCCGCGGCGGCAATCCTGCCAGGCGTAGAAGCCTTTCACGCGCTCGAGCAGGTCACGGCCTTGCGGCACGCGGAAATCCCGCATGCTGCCCTTCAGAGCCGCTTCAGGAGTGTAGTTCCAGGTTTTGTTCGACATGACGCCCCATGTGTCTTTTCGTTGTGGCGGCATGCTTGGCTCCTGCAACTTTAAATAGAGTTGCCGGAATTCACTACGAGATTCCTTGGTTTATCGATTGACGCGGCCTTCGCACAAATGCTCTCGATCGCTGACGCCGGGTCATTCCGGCCGGAAGGACCGCCGATGAGCGACGACGATTACGTCTATGACGAGGAGAGCGGCGAGTGGCTGCCGGCGGCGGAGGCGAGGCGGCTCGCCGAGAGCCGGAACCGCGTCGAGGTCAGGGACTCGGTCGGCAATCTCCTCGCGGACGGCGACCAGGTCGTGCTGGTCAAGGACCTCGACGTGAAGGGCGCCGGCCAGACGCTGAAGCGGGGCACCATCATCAGGTCGATCCGGCTCACCGGCGATGCGCAGGAGATCGACTGCCGCTTCGACGGCATCAAGGGCCTCGTGCTCCGGGCGGAGTTCGTCCAGAAGCGGTGAGCCGCTTCGGCCTCAGCGCCGGCGGCCGCTCGGCTGCGGCTGCGCCTCGGCCGAAAAGGCCGCGTAGAGCTCCGGCAGCTGCCGCACCAGATAATCGGCGAAGGCGCGCTTGTCCTTGCGGTCGATCGTCAGGTTGAGCCGCGTGTCCGTTTCCTCGATGCTGGCGACCAGCGCGCCCTCGGCGGTGCGGATCAGCGTGCGGACCGGGGCGCGGATCGCCTTCTCGGCCGGGGAGGCCAGTGCCGCGTCGAGCGCCATCGTGAAGCGGAGGTCGCTTTCGAAGCCGGCGAAGGCCGGATCCGCCACCAGCGCCTCGACGCGTCGCGCGGCGGCCCCGTCGCGCAGGCGCTCCGCCAGCAGCAGCCAGCGCCGGCGGCCCGCCTTCGGCGCCGGACCGATGGCGCGCACCAGCGTCTCGGGGAGGCCGGCGGCGGCCGAGATCATCTTGGACAGCTCGGTCTTGTCGGTCGCGAGCGCCGCGATGATCGTCGGCCGGTCGAAGCCGCGCCGCTCGAGCCCGTGCGCGAAGAGCGCCTTCTCGATGAAGGAGAGGTCGACCCGCGCCGCATTCTCGAGCCCCTGCGCGACCACCAGCTCCGCGTCGCTGAGCGGCTTCACCAGCGCCCGCACCGGCCGCCCGAGCTGGCGGCAGGCGCGCAGCCGCCGATGGCCATAGGCGACCTGATAGCGGCCGGGCTTCCCCGGCAGGGGCCGCACGAGGATCGGCACCTCCTGCCCGCTCGTGGCGATCGACGCCTTCAGCACCTCGAAGGCCGCGTCGGCGGCTTCCGCGAAACGATCCGCCGCGAAGGAGACCTCGACGAGATCCGGCGCGATATCGACGATCGCCCCGCCGGCCGCCAGCGCCTCCTCCAGCGACTTCCGCTCGAGTTCCAGCTTGTCGAGCGTCAGCCCCATGGTGCGCACGGGTCCCGCCGTGACGCGGGGCGCCGGCGGCTCCTTCTCCGCTGGCGTCCGGCCAGAGTTGGCCGCGGCCAACTGCTCCTGGATCAGGTTGCCGATGAGATTGCGGCGGCTCATGTGGGCCTCCCCCAGACGCGATGGATGAGCCCGAGAATCTCGCCGTTGACGGCGTCGAGCGACTCGATGGCGCGGTCGTAGGTGGCGCGGCCGACCGCGCCGCGCTCCAGCTCGTAGAGCGTCTGCTTGGTCAGGCCGGCATCGGCGACGGCGGTCGATTTCCAGGCGGTCGCCGCGAGCACGTCCTTGCCGAAGAGGCCGCGCAGCAGGGCGACCACCTGCGATTGCGGTCCGTCATGCGGCTCGTGCCGCGTGACGACGTAGCGGACGAAATCGTGGCTGAGGTCGCCGCCGGCCTTGCGCACGACGGCCATCAGGTCGGCGGCCATCAGCAGGAACTGGCTCATCG